>Ga0153994_1000016_pt1 | contig 224710 bp, 210 predicted proteins | sample TSNC078MetaG_FD_104735 | JGI IMG/M metagenome (GOLD analysis project Ga0153994, IMG submission 104735) | Attine ant fungus gardens microbial communities from North Carolina, USA - TSNC078 MetaG | ecosystem: Host-associated > Fungi > Mycelium > Unclassified | place: USA: North Carolina, Lumber...
CATCGTCGTCGACTTACCCGCACCGTTCGGGCCCAGAAAGCCCGTCACGATGCCCGGCTTGACCGTGAACGACAAATCGTCCACCGCTTTCGTCGGTCCGTAAACCTTGGTCAATCCCCTCAGCTCGATCATGCTGACCAGTCAACCACGAAAACCGAACTGTCGGAACTTTCGATCACCAAGAGAGAAAGATGTTGCGGGCGTTCATTGTCGAAGCTATTATCGAATGTATGTTCGACACTACCGGGGGGTAAAAGTGACGACGCAAGTATCTGAACAGGCGATATCCAAACAGACGATATCCGAAGAGACAATCGGACAATTCCGAGCGTCACTCGTCAGCATGGATCGTTCCATCGACAACGCAGCACGCGTGGATCTTCTGCGCGCGTTGGAAGAGTTGAAGGCCAGTTGTGCTGGGGCCCAGGCATTACTGGCTGCCGATCTCGACGCGTTCACCCGCAAGGACCGCGACGAACGGGGAATTCCGCGCGCATACCAGGGCCGTGGAATCAACGCGCAGATTGCCCTCGCACGGCGAGAGTCGGCATGGTTCGGAACTCAACATCTGAGCTTGGCCCGCGCACTGAACGACGAGATGCCGCACACACTTCGACTACTCGTCCGTGGCTCCATCAGTGAGCATCAAGCGACAATTCTCATGCGTGAAACTGCGTGTCTCACAGTCCAGGATCGCGCTACATTGGATCGCGAGTTCTGCTGCGACGCTGCAATCTTGGACGGATGGGGCAACCACCAACTGACAGAAAGAATCCGCGCACGCACTGCCGAAATTGACTCCGACAGTGTTGCCAGACGAGCACGCAAAGCTGTGGGAGACAGACGAGTAACGTCACGGCCTGCACCCGACACGATGTGCTGGCTCAATGTGCTGCTTCCCGCAGCCGAAGGTATCGCCGTGCACGCCACGCTCAGGCGCGACGCAGATTCCGTACTTGTCGGCGGGGACAAGCGCACACGAGCTCAAATCATGGCTGATCTCCTGGTCGAGCGGGTTACCGGAATCGGCCGCGCCACACCGACACCCGTCACCGTGAATCTGGTTGTCTCCGACCAGTCATTGTTGGGCGACAATTCCGACCCGGCGCACGTTAACGGGTACGGGCCTGTACCAGCCGATATTGCACGCGAATGGATCGCCAAGTGCAGCGAAGACTCCGAAACAATGGCGACGGTCCGAAAACTCTACGCACGCCCCGACACCGGCGCGTTGACCGCAATGGAATCCACGGCGAGAACCTTCCCGAAGGGGTTGGCACGACTGATCGAACTCCGGGATCGCAGCTGCCGTACTCCGAGGTGCGACGCGCCGGTTCGCCACCGTGACCACATTCGCGACCACTCGAGGGGTGGACTCACCAGCGCAGCGAACGGTGCCGGGTTGTGCGCGGCATGCAATTACGCGAAACAGGGCTCGGACTGGTCTGCCGACCCTGTGCCGGGTAACCGGCACACCTTCACCACGACGACGCCTACCGGGCACCGATATTCGTCTGAGGCTCCGCCACTTCCGACACCCTGGACCGGTCCCGACGCGGCCTGAGTTCTTCGGTGGGGCTCATGATCCTCGGTGAGCCAGTGCGTTCACGAACACCTCGGAAATCTCCGAGGGGTCGCGTGCGATATAGGTCGACCCGCCCGTCACGCGGGAGATATCGGCGAGCGCTGCAGCGTCGGCGTCATCGGTGATGCCGATGGTGACGATGATGACCGGACGCGCCGGATCCTGCTCGCGTGCAAGAACATCGAGCAGCTGTTCACGGCTGATGCTGTCGGGATCTTCGTTTGCACCGTCGGTCAAGATGATGACGCTGTTGACCGCTCGCGGATCGTACGATTCCTGGACTTTCCGGAAGGCAGCCAGCGTCGTGTCGTACAAACCTGTGGCACCACGCTTGAGTTCGGTGAGCCGGTTCGCCTGATCAGCCATCAACTTTCGTTGAGTCACGCCGTCGACGATGGTGTCGTAGCGCCTGATCGGCACTAATTCCTGGAAGTCCTGGGTTCCGTTCATACCTTGGGAGAAGGCCCACAGACCGGCAGCGACGCTGTCCGGGAAGACTTGATTGCCGGCGAGAGCAGCAGCAGTGGTCAACTGCATGCGCGTCTTGCCACCTGCCGCCGGATAGTCCATCGATGCAGACACGTCGATCGCGACGAGTGTTCGGATCGGCTTGGCCATCAACGCCCAAGCACCCAGTGTCTGATCGGCCACCGACTGTTCGGAGACAGTCAATGCCGTGACGTCACCAACTCCACCTTCGACTGTTCCACCGCCGGAAGTACGGAAACCGCTGCGTGCCAGTACTTCCTGGGCAGATTCACTGTGCAACAGCTCGGCGATGGCGTCACTCTTCTTGGCTGCGGCGTAGTGCCGATCCGGTGCCGACGCACTGACCACCAGTGGGTAGTCCATGATCATGGTTCCAGTCGCCGGCACTGTCGCGGAAATCTTCGACTCTGCCTTCGTGAACTCGACCACCTGCTGCTCGGTCGAAACACCAACCTTGCCTGAGCTGACCAATTCGGTGAGCATCTTCTGTCCTACCGGCTGATCTTCGGTACGAACACTTTCGGCTTGAGCATGAGGTACGAGTGCCGCTCGAACCGATTCGGAGGTGGCCCCGGTCTCCGCGAGAGCTCCGAGAATGGGCGCCGATGCAACCCCGGTGAACAATGGATTGCCCAGCGCGAGGTCAGGAACCTGTAGCGCTGTGAGCCAACTGGCAAACTGCTCGCCACCGCCGGAGGCGAGAACGACAGGTGAGGTCGCGATCGAACCGCCGGCCGCAGCGACCGGTCCCTTGGCCGTCAATGAAGCTTTGCCGACCCACGCTGTCGAATCCGGTATCCACATGTCCGGCGCGTCCACACCCTTGCCCAAAGTTCCCGCGACGTCGCCGGGCAGCGCAGAGGTGACCGTTATCCGCGAACAGCCCGTTTGCTCGGGCGACGCTTCTGCGAGGATCTCCGTTACTGCAGGCGCGATCGCAGGATCTGCTGCCAGCGAGTACTCGTCGACGCTCTCGCAGGAATCGGACTGTGTTGCCTTGAAGACCACCACCCCGGTGGCGACTACCGCGACGGCAACCAACCCACCCACTGCGTAGAACCCGATCGACCGCCCGCTGTCAGGACTCGAATGCCGTCCGCCCGCCATGAAATCTGCCCTTCCGAGGCCACTCGCACTCAGGCATACCGACGGCATGCGTGCGACTGGAGCTATCCCTACCGGGCGGTAGTGTAGCCAAGAACACAGAATTTCCAACTAGCGCTGAATCATCGGCGAACCGGCGGGCCCACATTCCGGGACAGGCGGGCCGAACTCACCAAGATTCGAGCGCCGGAGCGACTTTTCAGCAATCGGCTCCGCTCACCACAGGTCGCGCTTCTGGACCTTACCCATCGCGTTACGCGGCAGAGTCTCGGCAAAACGAACTTCGCGGGGACGCTTGTGCGCCGACAACTCTGCCCCGACCAACTCGACCAATTCGGCTTCGGTGACGTCGGGACTGCCTGGCTTGCGGACGACGACGGCGATGATCCGCTGCCCCAGATCGGCGTCGGGGACACCGATCACCGCAACTTCGGACACCGAGGGGTGCCCGAGGATGGCAGTCTCGATCTCGCCTGCGCCGACTCTGAATCCGCCGGTTTTGATCAAGTCGATGGATTCGCGGCCGACGATTCGGTGGAACCCACCCTCGTCGATGACGGCGACATCGCCGGTCTTGAAGTAGCCGTCCTCCGTCCAGGACTCGGCGGTTGCGTCTGGACGGTTCAAGTAACCGTCGAAAAGCATCGGCCCGCGTACCTGCAGGCCGCCGATGCTCTCGCCGTCGTGTGGAACGTCGTTGCCTCTTTCGTCACGAAGACGAGTCTCGACACCGCGCAATGGCACTCCGACCCAACCCGGGCGTCGCTCGCCGTCGAATCGTGTACTCAGCGTCAGCATCGTCTCACTCATGCCGTAACGCTCGATTGGTGTCAATCCTGTTCGCTCACGCAACTTTTCGAAGACTGGGACGGGAAGCGGCGCACTGCCTGAGACGAGCAGTCGGGCGCCGGACAACGCACGGGCCGCCACTTCGTCTTCGGCGATACGCGACCAGACGGTGGGAACACCGAAGTAGAGGGAGCCTTTGGCTCGTGCGTAGTTTTCCGGCGTCGGCTTGACGGTATGGATCACTCGGCTGCCGATCCGGAGCGGACCGAGGATGCCGAGGATCAGCCCGTGCACGTGGAAGAGCGGAAGCCCGTGCACGAGAGTGTCTCGCCACGTCCAGTCCCAGGCCTCGGCGAGCGCGTCGATCCCGGCTGCGATGGCCGAGCGACTGAGCAGAACACCCTTCGGTGGGCCGGTGGTTCCCGAGGTGTACAGGACGAACGCTGTGGACTGAGGAGCCGGTTCGGGATAGCTGTGCCATGAGCGCGCATGCAACCGGACGGGAACTACCGGCAGAGTGTCGCAGTGCTCGTCCGTTTCACCCAGCCACGCCTGAGCTCCGGAGTCAAGCAGAATGTGCTCCCGCTCAGCCCTGCCCGAGTCCGGCGGTACCGGCACAACGGTGACGCCGGCAATCAATGCACCGACGACGGCGAGGATCGTTTTTGCTGTGGGAGTTGCCAATACGGCAACCCGGTCGGCCTGCGCCACTCGTTCCGCGACCGAGGTCGCGGCACCGAGAATGGCACTCCGCGAGAGCACCGTGTCACCGATCGTCACGGCGTCGTCGAGGTCGTCACCGCGGGCAACAGCAAGGGGGTTCAGTGATCTCAGCAGCACCACGACAGCATCTCACAGCGCGGATGGTCGCAAACTTTCTCCTGCCCGACGCGCATCCATCGAGTGAGGAGGGAACAGCGTCACCAGCGCCGCCCCCAGTAGAGCCCCGGAAAGAACTGCGAATCCGTGCGCGTCGTCGACCGTCACCAGAGTTGCACCGCCGACGACAATCACGGCAGTCAGAAAAATCTCGGGCATTCGCGGGCGCACCAGAACGCCGATCCCCGCCGCCGCCGCTGCCAGAGCCAGTGTCGCACCGGAGTTACCGGCGCCGGTCGACGGGAAGACTGCGGTGGTGAGCAAACCGAACAGCAATTGACCGAGCAGGAAGAGTGCCCAACCGCGTGCGGCGCCCCAGAGCCGAAAAGCAGGCGGCGCCACCACTGCCAACGTGAGAAGGTTGGCAACCGTCCCGGCAAGGCCGCCGTCCTGGACGAACACCGACGTCAGAATGCGCCACCACTGACCGTCGCGAATCAACGTGGGATCACGACGAAACATGTCCAACAGTCCCGGCATCAGCGCCTGCAAGATTGACGGCACTGCCACCACGAGCCAAAGCACAACGGCAGAAAGAGGGAAGTCTCCGAATATTCGACGATCCTTCAGCCACGCGAGCATCAGCGCGATCGAGGCAACAACGACGGCGACAATCAGTACCGCGTCCAAGCCGCCGGTCCCTGAGGTGGTCACAGCGCGACCTTACATCGGACTGATACCGACATCAGGGAACCTGACACCCGCGAAAGCACACGGTTCAGGCGGAGAGGCGCTTTGCTGCCGCGGCGATTCGTTCGTCTGTTGCGGTGAGAGCGATCCGAACGTGCTTGCTCCCGCTCGGTCCGTAGAACTCACCGGGCGCAACGAGGATCCCGCGATCGGCGAACCAACTGACCGTCGCTCGGCATTCCTCGCCGCGGGTTGCCCAGAGGTACAGACCGGCCTCGGAATTATCGACGGTGAATCCGGCGCCTCGGACAGCTTCGATCAACACGCTGCGACGCTGGCGGTACCGCTCGCGCTGGACGTTCTCGTGTTGGTCGTCGCCCAAGGCTGCGGTCATCGCGGCTTGGATCGGCAACGGCAGGATCATGCCCGCGTGCTTGCGCACCTCGAGCAGTTCCGACACCAGAGCCGGATCACCGGTGACGAACCCGGCGCGATAGCTCGCGAGGTTCGACGTCTTCGAAAGTGAATGGACCGCAAGCAAACCGGTCAGATCGCCGTCGTTGACCCGAGGATCGAGGATGGAGAGTGCATCGGCTTCCCAGGTCAACCCGAGGTAGCACTCGTCGGAGACGACGATGGCGCCGCGCTCGCGTGCCCAGGCCACGACCTTCTGCAAGTGCTCGAGCCCGAGCACCTTTCCGGTGGGGTTGGACGGCGAGTTCACGAAGATCATCGCCGCCGACTCGGGACCGAGCTTGTTCAAGCCGTCGGCGCGCAGAACGCGCGCGCCTGCGAGTTTCGCCGCGACCTCGTACGTCGGGTATGCCAACTCCGGAATGACCACCAGATCGTCGGCGCCGAGACCGAGCAATTTCGGCAGCCACGCGATCATTTCCTTGGTGCCGATGGCCGGCAGCACCGCTGCCGGATCGACGTCGGGAATGTTGTAGCGGCGATCCAGTGACTCCGCCACGGCCTCGCGCAGTGCGAGCGTGCCATGAGTAGTCGGATATCCCGGCACCTCGGCAACAGATGCCAAAGCCTCCTGGATTACCGGATCCACCGGATCAACCGGCGTACCCACGGACAGGTTCACGATGCCGTCGGGATGAGAGTGTGCCTTCGCCGTGACATCGGCGAGCGAATCCCACGGAAAATCAGGAAGCCCAGCGGCCACCGGAGTACGAGACAAGATCTCTATTCCTCACCCATGGGAGGCAGCGCCTTGATGAACGGCGTGTCGTAATCGACCTTGCCGAGCTTGGCTGCTCCACCCGGCGAACCGAGATCGTCGAAGAAATCGACGTTGGTGCTGATGTAAGCGTTCCACTGGTCCGGGACGTCGTCTTCGTAGAAAATGGCTTCGACGGGACAGACAGGCTCACACGCGCCGCAATCGACACACTCGTCGGGGTGGATGTAAAGCATGCGTCCACCCTCGTAGATGCAGTCGACAGGGCATTCTTCGATGCACGCCTTGTCCATCACATCTACACACGGTTCAGCAATCGTGTAGGTCACTGCCGATCTCCCTGCCTTCCTGTCGTGCATCGCCGCCGCAACACGCAGTTGCAAGGGGCCGAAAATCCGATACGACTCTCACGTACCGCGGGAACAGCCTATTATCCCCCTGCCGACCGACTCTGAGCAGGCGGGGGTAACACATTTCAGCCTACTGTGGTGATGTTCCTCGACCGAATCGCGATCCACTTCTCCCCCGCGGCCGCAGCGCGTACCAGTGCGCCGCGTTCACCGAGGTAATCCGCCACGACGCCGACCACCGGAATCTTGCCGAAGATCTCGAACGGTTTGGTCCGCGACGGACGCTTGTGCAGCTCGTCCGTGATGGCGCGAAAAGTCTTGGACGTGCGCCACAACGTGCCGATGAGCGCGAACGGGCGCCAGGTCTCGTCGGCGCCGCCGGCTGATTTCTCGGCGAAGTCCTCTCCGGCGAGAAGCTCTCGGGACTTCGTCTCACGCCGGCACAACACCGACGCCAGGAGGTCCACCTGCTGATCCCGTTCCGTCACTCCGTGTTCACGGGCAACCGCAACGAGCACAACGGCCTGATTCGCGAATGCCAGCAGGTCCTGGATCGGGAGCCGATTGAGGAGGACGCCGAAGATGCCGGGGAACGCGACGGCAACGGTGTTGAGTGCGCCCAACCGGGTCGTCCACCACTTCGAACGCTGCTCGTCGGTCATCACCGACCACGCCGCCGTCCCGGGGAACTTGACGACATCGAGGACCCAAGCGGCTGCGTCCAACACCATCGCGGCAGCATTTCGCTCGGGATCGGTCGGCTCGAAGGTCCGACGCTTGATTCCGAGCGGATCGCTGTAGGCGAGGTCGAGAACGGGGTTGATGCCCCAGACCGCCCGATCGAGAACCTCGACGACCTTGCGGTCCCCCAGTACGTCAGCCATCAGGCGATCGCTCCTTCGCGTCGTGCGTGTGTGGTGGTTCGTTCGCGTGCCGGCCGTCCGATTCCCTCGGCGATGGCGCGCAGCTCTGCGACGGTCTTCTCGGACCCGTGTTCGGAGCCGGCCATCCTCGAGATCGTCTCCTCCATCAGCGTTCCGCCGAGGTCGTTGGCTCCGCCGTTGAGCATCATCTGCGTTCCGGTGATACCGAGCTTGACCCAGCTGGTCTGGATGTTGGGGATACGACCGTGCAGCATGATGCGTGCCAGTGCGTGCGCAGCGCGGTTGTCCCGGTTGGTCGGCCCTGGCCGTGAAGCGCCCGCCAGGTACAGCGGCGCGCTCTGGTGAACGAACGGCAGCAGCACAAACTCTGTGAATCCGCCTGTGCGATCCTGGATTCCACGGAGGACGTTCAGGTGCCCGACCCAGTGGTGCGGCTGATCGACGTGTCCGTACATCATCGTCGAACTCGACCGCAGTCCCACCTCGTGTGCCGTGGTGACAACTTCGATCCACTCCGCCGTGGGCAGTTTGCCCTTGGTGAGGATCCAGCGCACCTCGTCGTCGAGGATCTCCGCTGCCGTACCGGGAATGGTGTCGAGGCCCGCCTCACGCAGGGCGGTCAGCCAGTCCCTGATGCTTTCACCGCTGCGCGAAGCACCGTTGACGATCTCCATGGGCGAGAACGCATGGACGTGCATCGACGGCACGCGCTTCTTGACTGCGCGAACCAGGTCGGCGTAACCGGTGACGGGAAGTTCAGGATCGATACCGCCCTGCATGCACACCTCGGTCGCGCCGGCGACGTGCGCTTCCCACGCACGGTCGGCAACCTGGTCCGCCGACAGGGTGAAGGCGTCGGCGTCACCTTTGCGCTGCGCGAACGCACAGAACCGGCAGCCCGTGTAGCAGATGTTGGTGAAGTTGATGTTCCGGTTCACCACGTAGGTGACGTCCTCACCGACAGCATCCTTGCGTAGCGCATCAGCCAGCGCCACAACAGCTTCCAGGCCCGGGCCCTCCGCTGTGGCAAGGGCCAGGTATTCGTCGTCGGAGCATCCGGCCGGGTCGCGTTCGGCACTGCGCAATGCAGCCAACAGATCGGTGTCGACGCGAATCGGAGCACTCAACTCGAGTACCTGTTCGCGCACGGTCTCCCAGTCGCCGAACGCACTGCCCAGGTCACTGCGGGTCTCGGTGTTGCGCCCGTCCGTGTCGATCTCGGTATTGAGATCGATACGTCCACTCGATTCCCACGACTCGTCCGGCTCCTGCCACGGTCGACCCACCGGCTTGGTGTCGGGCAAGGCGAGGCCGGTCTTGGGATCCGCCAGTGCCTGCACGTGACCCGCAATGCGCGGATCGATCCACGGAGCCCCGGCCAGGACATATGCCGGCTGAGCCGCGGTGCGTTCGGTCAGCGTGAAGCCGCCTTCGGCGCTGATCTCGGCCAAGGTCTCGAGATTCGGCCACGGGCGCTCCGGGTTGACGTGATCGGGGGTCAACGGCGATACCCCGCCCCAGTCGTCCACACCGGCGCCGAGCAGCGCGAGGCACTCGCTGTTCGAGACGAGATTCGGCGGACTCTGAATCCGCATCGTCGGCCCGAGCAACAGGCGTGCGACGGCGATGGCCGCGAGAAACTCGTCGAGTCCTGCATCAGGAGTGTTGCGCATCGCGGTATCAGGCTTGGCCAGGAAGTTCTGAATGATCACTTCCTGGATGTGGCCGAACGCCTTCTGCGACTTGCGTATCGCCATGATCGATTCGGCACGCTCGAGGAAGTTCTCCCCGATGCCCACAAGAATTCCCGTGGTGAACGGGATGTTCAGGCGGCCTGCGTCGGTCAGAGTGCGCAGCCGAACCGCCGGGTCCTTGTCCGGGCTGCCGTAGTGGCATTCGCCTTTGTCGGTGAACAGCCGAGTAGCGGTCGTCTCGAGCATCATGCCCATCGACGGCGCAACAGGCTTGAGTCGCGAGAGCTCTTGCCAGCTCATCACACCGGGATTCAAGTGCGGAAGAAGTCCGGTCTCCTCGAGCACCCGAATCGACATCGCCCGCACGTAGTCGAGGGTGGAGTCGTAGCCGCGTTCGTCCAGCCATTGCTTGGCTTCCGGCCAGCGAGCCTCGGGGCGATCCCCCAGCGTGAACAACGCTTCCTTGCAGCCCAATTCGGCACCTGCCCGGGCAATGTCCAAAACCTCGTCAGGCTCCAGGAACATGCCGTGCCCGCCGGCACGCAGCTTCCCGGGCACCGTGACGAAGGTGCAGTAGTGGCACTTGTCCTGGCACAGACGGGTCAGCGGAATGAACACTTTCCGCGAATACGTCACGGTGTTCGGCCGACCCGCTGCCAGCAGACCGGCATCGCGAACCTTGGCCGCCGAGGAACACAGATCGGTCAGATCGGTTCCCCGTGCCTGCAGCAGCGTTGCCGCCTCGTCGACGTTCAGGGTCGCTCCGTCGCGTGCACGACGGAGAACTCGCCGCATCGCCGACGCTGACGGGCCGGGCGACGGACTGGACGAGGCGGACGCGGAAATACCTGGCATCGGAAGCATGGTGGGTTTGCCGGAGTCATCACCAGTTCGGTTCACCTAGCGATCATGCGCCATGTGAGACGACTAGTGCCACCCGGTGCCAGAAGTAGGAGGCCTCACGGGCTCGATACCCCCTCGATCACGAGGGCGGATAGTCGTCGTCGACCACTACCTCGACTCGTTGATCCACCACGTCAGCCACTGGTGCGTCGAGTGGGATGTCGGTCAGATCGGGTTCTTCGGGGGCGTTCGGATCTACGGGTGTCGATTGTTCGAGCGCATCTGATTCCGGAGCCTCCGGGTCGAATGTCGCATCTTGTTCGGTCATCACGTGCTCCCTTCTCGGTCGCCACACTCCACGATAGGGCCGATGTCGACAGATCGCCCCTCACTCGACCAAAGTAGTGCCCATGACTGCGCCGCAACCGCTGACCATGGCCGACCCATTATGGCGACCCAGCACCAAAGCCCCGAGGCTGTGGGCAATCACTGCCTCACTGTTCTGGGTACCCGTCATCATCGCCGAAATCGTCTGTGCCGTCTTGATACCCGGAATCCCGTCCTGGGTGGTCGGCACCGTATTCGCAGTCACCGTCCTCTTCGCTGCCACCTACATTCTGATGGTTCCGGCGTGGCGGTATCGCGTCCACCGATGGGAGATCAGTGACACCGCGGTATACACACGCACCGGCTGGTTCACCCAGGAACGACGCATCGCACCGATCTCGCGCGTGCAGACAGTGGACACCGAGCGCGGACCGATCGACCGGATGTTGGGTCTGGCAACCGTAACGGTCACGACGGCGTCGTCGGCCGGGGCCGTGAAGATCTCCGCGCTCGACCAGGAAATCGCCGATCGCACGGTCGCTCAACTGACGGAGATCGCGGGCACCAACGTGGGAGACGCGACGTGAACGAGAAACAGTTGGGCGACCCGACCGCGATCGACATTCCCGCCGAGGCGGAAACGGCAGCTGCCGAGGCAGCCGAGGAGGAGCAGCCCTGGCTCCGCCTCGACCGACGCATGCTTCTGGTTCACCCCGTCAACGAAGTGGTCAAGCTGCTCCCGGTCCTGCTCGTCTCCGTTGTTCTCGGCAGCCAATCCGGGAATCACTGGTGGGGACTCGGCGTCGTCACTCTGCTCGTCGTCTTCGGCTTGTTGCGGTACTTCACCACCACGTACCGAATCGGGCCCGTTCACGTACAGCTGCGCACCGGGGTCTTCCAGAAGAAGCTGCTCTCCGTCCCACGCAGCCGCATCCGATCCGTCGACGTCGAAGCCGGGGTCATGCATCGACTGCTCGGACTGTCGATCGTGCGCATCGGGACCGGCCAACGCGCTGGGAGCGGCCACGATTCGAACAAGTTCGAGCTCAACGCCCTGTCGACCGCCCTGGTTCCGGACCTGCGCGCCGCACTGTTGGCCGGCGCGCAACAGGCACGAGGGCTGCAAACCCCGGGCGCTCCGGCCTCGAACGTCACCGAACCGGTCGACACCGAGATCGGACACTGGGAGCCCAGTTGGGTTCGCTACGCACCCTTTTCGTTCACCGGGATCGCAATCATCGCAGCGATCATCGGCATCTCGTTTCAATACGGCATCGGCACTGCCGTCGCGAAATCGTCGGCGGTAAGCGACAGCTTCGACTCCCTCGAGAGCCTCGGCATCGCGCTGATGGTCGTCATCGCGCTCGTCGTGCTGCTCGTGCTGTCGAGTGCACTCGCCTGCGTCCAATACCTGATCGCGTTCGGCAACATGAAACTCACCGACAACGGACGCATCCTGCATGTCAGTCACGGCCTGTTGAAGACTCGGCAGACCACACTCGACCGCGCCCGCCTGCGTGGCACGACGCTCAAGGAACCGCTCCTGCTGCGGCTGGCCCGCGGCGCGCGGCTCGACGCCATCATGACCGGGGTGAGCGCCGAGAAGAAGGAATCTTCACTGCTGCTGCCGCAGGGACCACGCCGGGAGGCCGAGCGAGTGATGGCCACCGTGATCGGTGATTCACGCCAGGCTTCCACCCCGCTGATCCCGCACGGCCCGGCCGCGCGCCGTCGCCGCTACACCCGGGCACTGTTTCTCGCGACAGTGGCGTTCCTGGTCTGCGTGGCGTGCGCGGCATCCGGCGTGCACGTGCCGATCTACGCGTGGTTCGGGGTCGCTGTGCTCGCGATCGGCGGCGCTGCGCTCGCCTACGACCGATACAACGGCCTCGGCCACGCAGTTCTGCCGGGGTGGTTGATCACCCGAAGCGGCTCGCTCGACCGACAGCGTCACAGTCTCGAATCCGAAGGTGTCATCGGATGGACGGTGCGCGAGACGTTCTTCCAGCGGCGCGCAGGTGTGGCAACCGTGGTCGCTGCGACGCCGGCCGGCACGGGAAGCTACGAGGTGATCGATCTCCCCGCCGAGAACGCGTGGGCCTTGATCGAAGCCGTCACTCCGGGCGGTGGCGACGTCTGGGCAGGTCGTCGATGATGAGCCTCGCCAGCGAACCGAGACGAGATCGCTCCGGCTGGATGGTCGGAACACCGAGGAGTTCGAGCGGAGCGGCGGTCACCGGTCCGACGCAGTAGGTCGGTACCGGTCCGCGCATCGCTGCGACGAACCGCTCCAGCTCGCCCATTTCTTTTGCCGTGCTGAGCATCGAGGAGACCGCGGGGGCACTGGTGAAGGTCAGCGCGTCGATTGCACCGGAACGAACTGCAGCAACCAACGCGCGGACCGGCGACTGATCCGGCGGCCGGATCCACCGATAGACCGACACCGGAGTGACAACCGCGCCGATATCGGCGAGGGAGGCGCTCAGGTCCGTCAACGGCTCCCATTCGGTGATGGTGCCGTGCAACTGAACCGCGACGCGTAAACCGGCCACTCCCTCGCTTCCGAGGTGTGCCAGAACTTCCTCGGACGACTCACCCGAAGGCGACCATTCCTCACGCAGTCCGGCGCCCCGGATGGCGCCCGTCGCCTTCGGGCCGCGGGCGATGATGCGAGTGCGAGCGAGGGCTCCGAGGAACTCGTCGGTCAAACCCCACGACGCGACGGCGTCGAGCCAACCCCGAAAGCCGATTCCGGTGCTGATCACGACCAATTCCGGTGGCTCGGCAATCAAAGCGGACGTCTGAGTGCGCAGGTCTCGATCGTCCACCAACGGCAGCACATGGATCACCGGTGTTCGAACGATCTCCGCGCCTCGACGTTCGAGGAGCGTCGCAAATTCTTCGACACGCCGTTCTGCGGTCAAGGCGATAGTCGCGCCCGCCAAATCATGTTCAGCCACAGGCTGAGTGTCCCTTATGCACGGGTCAGTTTCCTACGCGCGCGCCGAGAACTAGTGCGAACTGAGGGTGGCAAGCCTGTTGATCGCTACTTTGAAGAGGAAAACCGCGGCCGGAGCGATTGCGCCGACCAGCAGCAGGAAGGTCAGCGGGGACGAGAGCACCAGCACGTCGCCGCCTGGACCACCGACCATGCACACCAAGAACCCGACGATCCAACCTGCGAGCGGCAAGGCGGCCCTACCCGGCGTCGTAACCGTGCGGGCGGCGATCACCAAGATGAGGTTCGCCACCGCTGCCACGAGAATGCTGATCGGAAATGCCGTGGTACCGAGATGAGTCGGCAAGAACAGGACGGACAACACCGCGCACAGGAACCCGTCGAAAATCAGGACGCCGAGGATGACAGGGTCGAGCCACGACAGTGACGTTCCTGTCGAAGCGCCTGCGTTGGTCTCGGCCGTGATCATGGTTTCGATAGTGGTCTATCGACGGCTGACGCGCGAGCGCGGGGTCCCTCCCGACAAGCACCCCCGGCTCGCACCCGACAAGTACGAAGTCGATCAGGGAACCGGTGGGAACCCGAGCAGCGTCAGCAGATGACTTTGCTGATCTGCGAACGCGTAGAGCGATCCGTAATACATGTCGTGGTAGTAACCGGCCATCGGACGCAACGAATCGACGAAGGCAACGATCTGGTTCTGCAGATCCCAGTTGTACATTTCTTCAGCCCCCAGGCTTTGCTGTCACCGAAAGGACCACCCATCCGGTGACACGCATCACACACCACTACGGCGTCGATCGCAATGCCTGCCAGCCGACGCCCAGGTCAGCTGTGCAGCCCGCCGAACAGATCGCTCTCGCGACCGTCCTCACCCACCGGACCGAGCGTGCCGGCGGCCAATACGAAATGCTCGACCGTCAGGATCGGTTGAACCACGTTGTTCGACAGTGCGAACTCGGCTCCGCTCGGGGCTACCGTCACCTGAGTGGCGTGGGCGCTCAATGCCCTCGCCTTCGCGTCCATGACGCCTCGAACGTCGATCGCCGTCGTCACGTCTCCGTCGTCGACGCTCGGCAATTCCCCGGGCTCGGGCAGACGCCAATTTTCTGGGAACTCGGAAATTACCGCGATGCCGCGTTCGAGTCCGCTGCGCTCGGTCACGGTCCAATAGAACTTCGGAGTCGACCACGGCTCGCCCGTCTCGGGATACGCGGTCGTTGCGGCAGCTTCCACGGCCGCGGTCGTGATCGCGTGCGCCTGGATGTGATCCGGGTGCCCGTAGCCTCCGTTGGGGTCGTACGTGATCACGACGTGCGGCCGAATCTCACGAATGACGGCGACCACCGCGCCGACTGCCTCGTCGAGTCGAGCATTGACAAAAGCACGGGGATTGGCGGCTGAAGGTGTGCCGATCATTCCGGAATCGCGATACCGACCGGCACCGGCGAGGAAGCGGGGAGCGGCACTGCCCAAAGCCGACAAAGCAGCACTCAGTTCCGCGATCCGGTAGCCACCGAGTTGATCGGCCTCGGAAGCCACGAGCCCGGCCCACGCGTCACCGATCACTTCGCCTTCCTCCCCCAACGTGCAGGTGAGGACCGTGACCTCGACGCCTTCGGACGCGTAACGCGCGATGGTGCCGCCGGTGGTGATCGTTTCGTCGTCCGGATGTGCGTGCACCAACAGAAGTCGCTTCGCCGACGCCGTCACTTTGCCACCCTCACCCAGTCCGTAGCGTTTCCGAATATCCCTACCTGCACCGGGCCGTCGAGTACGACGCCCTCGACGCCGGTACCGACTGCGACCAGCGCCCGTGACTGCACGATCGGCAATACCGCCGCAAGGTCCCACAGCTTGGGCTCCGCATCGTTGATCAACGATCCGAGATCCCCGACTCCACTGAGCGCTTCGTCGATCCGACCTTGTAGCGCAGGATCACACAGCCCGGACAGATTGCTCGGGGCCTCGACGCTTGTCGTTCGGACCGGCTCCGGCGTCTGCGACGGCGTCGGAGCGGGCACTGCCGAAGCCGGCGCGGGGACGGAAGGTGCTGTCGGGCAACTGAACCGGGAGGCCAGTGACGTCGCTGTGTCGGCGCCCGCTCGGCTCCACCCGACGATCATGTCGACGCGTCCTGTAGTCAGATCCTCGCCGTAGAGCTCCTCGGGCGGCACCGATTCGACGGTCGCCAGGATTCCCACGTCACGCAATTCGTCGGCAGCGGTGTTTGCCACGGCGATCGCGATGTCGTCGTTTTCGGGAGCGCCGATCAGCAGTGTCAGCTGAGCGCCGTCCCGAACGATCGATCCGACCGTTCCAGTGCCCGTGACGATTCCGGTGGGCGGTGCCGTCAGGTAGCCGGCTGCGGTCAGCTCGCCCAGCGCCTGCTCTCTGGTCGGTTTCGGCGGCGCGGTGGGCGCATATCCCGGATCCGACGGAGCGAGGATCTGAGCTTTCACCGGGGCGGACGCCGATTCACTCCCGGCCGCCACTACGGCGAGCAGGTCCGGATCGAGCAGTCCCAGAACACCTTTACGCACCCGAACGTCGGCGAAGTTCTTGCTGCGCCCGTTGACGTTGATGTCGAGAGTGCGCGGAACGTAGGAGAAAGCCGTACTGACACCCGGGATGGCAGACAGCTGGATATCCGTGGCGCTACCCGAATGAACTTGCGCCACTTGAGCATCGTCGGTACGCAGTGCATCCGCCAACTGCGAAGCCGTTCCTCCGCGTCGCAGAACTATCTGATCCGGATCCGAAGGCTTGCCCCAGAATCGGTCGTTACGTTCGAGCACGATTTCGTCCCGGCCACGATCGACCGAGCGCACGTGAAAGTGGGCTCCCGACACCGGAATCCCCTCACTCAAGCCGGTGCTGAAACCGCCGGGAGTGTCCTTGATCAGGTGCGAGGGAAGAATATCGGTGAACAACTCTCGCCACGCCGGATACGGCGCACGCATCACGACGTTGACCGTCTTACCACCGCCGGACGAGTTCACGTCGTCGATCATCTGATAGCCCGCGGGATTGACCACGCCGGGAACCGAGATCATCTGCTGCCACAGGTAGCGAAAGTCTTCTGCCGCAATGGGTGCACCGTCCGACCATTGGGCTTCGTTGCGCAGTTGGTAGCGAATCGTGAACGGGGCCTGCGACGTCACTTCAGCCGAAACGAGGAAGGAGTCGTCGATCGCCCACTCCGTCGCACCAGGCTGCGTCGGCGAATTGATCGGACGAAATGCACTGGGCAATACGAGGTTGCCGACTGCGGAGTTGACCGGCGACTGATCCGCGAGCAGGTGCGGGTTGAATCCGCCTCCTACCTCGTCGATTGCCACAGTGACCTGCTTCATCGCCGGAACGACCGGAGTCGGTGTGGGCTTGACGGTTTCGGTGCTCTCGACCGGAGGCGGCGGATCGGCTGTACATGCAGTCAGCGACAACGCCGTCACTGCCACTGCCAACGCCAGGTAGCGACGTCCTGAGGCCACAGACAATTCCTTCCGTACGGGGCCGCGTCGCCCCTTCGCGCTCGATTTCCCGGCAGAACTTTGCCCGGAAACCATGAAGGCGAATGTACCTTTCCGCCGAAAACTCGGCTGAAAGGCACATCCGCCTGTCAGGTTGTAACCGACGAAAGACTACAGAGCAGCCTTGTCGCGTGCCTTGCTACGTGAACGCTCACGAGCGCGCTCGGTTGCGTTGAGGTGCACCTTGCGGACGCGGACGTCCTCCGGGGTGACCTCGACACACTCGTCGCCGGAGCAGAACTCCATTGCTGCTTCGAGTTCGAGCTTGATCGGCTTTGCGAGGGTCTCCATCACGTCTGCGGACGACTGACGCATGTTGGTCAGCTTCTTCTCGCGGGTGACGTTGATGTCGAGGTCTTCCTGACGCGGGTTGATGCCCACGACCATGCCCTCGTAGGTATCGGCGCCGGGCTCGACGAAGAAGGTTCCGCGGTCGGCCAACTGGATCATGGCGAACGGCGTCACGGTGCCGGAGCGGTCCGAGACGAGCGAGCCGGTGTGGCGCGCACGGATCTCGCCGGCCCACGGGCCGTATCCGTCGAACACTGCGTTGGCGATACCGGTTCCACGGGTTTCCGTGAGGAAGTCCGTGCGGAAGCCGATGAGGCCACGCGAAGGAACGATGAACTCCATGCGAACCCAGCCGGCGCCGTGGTTCGACATCTGGACCATCTTGCCCTTGCGGTTGGCCAGAAGCTGGGTGATGGCGCCGAGGTACTCCTCGGGGCTGTCGATGGTCAGCTCTTCGAAAGGCTCGTGAACCTTGCCGTCGACGAGCTGCGTGACAACCTGCGGCTTACCGACGGTGAGCTCGAAGCCCTCACGACGCATCTGCTCGACGAGGATGGCGAGTGCGAGCTCTCCACGACCCTGGACCTCCCACGCATCGGGACGACCGATGTCGAGGACCTTGAGCGAGACGTTACCGACGAGCTCCTGGTCCAGACGGGACTTGACCATGCGTGCGGTCAGCTTGTGGCCCTTGACGCGACCGACGAGCGGGGACGTGTTGGTGCCGATCGTGACCGAGATTGCCGGCTGGTCGACGGTGATGCGGGGCAGTGCGACCGGGTTCTCCAGATCGGCGAGGGTGTCGCCGATCATGATGTCGGGGAATCCTGCGACGGCGCAGATGTCGCCGGCAACGGCGACCTCACCGGGAACGCGCTCGACACCGATGGTGGTGAGCAGTTCGGTGATCTTGGTCTTCGTGACGACGGGCTCGCCGTCGACCTCGCGGCACCAGGACACGGTCTGTCCCTTGCGCAGCTCGCCGTTGTGGATGCGAACGAGTGCGAGGCGGCCGAGGAATGCCGATGCGTCGAGGTTGGTGACGTGAGCCTGCAACGGTGCGTCGACCGAGCCCTTCGGCGCGGGGACGTACTCCATCAGAACCTGGAAGAGGGCGGTGAGGTCCTCGGCGTCGGGAGCCTTGCCGTTCTCGGGCTGCACGGTCGATGCCTTGCCTTCGCGACCGGACGCGTAGAGGACGGGCAGTTCGAGTGCGAGCTCGGCGGCTTCGGCGGCCTCGTCGGACAGGTCCGATGCGAGGTCGAGGAGCAGGTCCTGAGCCTCGGTGACAACCTCTTCGATGCGGGCGTCGGGGCGGTCCGTCTTGTTGACGACCAGGATGACGGGCAGCGAAGCAGCGAGTGCCTTGCGCAGCACGAAACGCGTCTGCGGCAGCGGGCCCTCGGAAGCATCGACGAGCAGGACGACGCCGTCGACCATGGACAGGCCGCGCTCGACCTCGCCGCCGAAGTCGGCGTGGCCGGGGGTGTCGATGACGTTGATAACGGTGATGGAACCGTCCTCGTTGACCTTATGTACTGCGGTGTTCTTCGCGAGAATGGTGATGCCCTTCTCGCGTTCGAGGTCGCCGGAGTCCATAACGCGATCGACCAGCTCGGCGCGCTCCTCGAACGCGCCGGACTGACGAAGCATGGCGTCGACGAGGGTGGTCTTGCCGTGGTCGACGTGTGCGACGATGGCAACGTTACGGAAGCTGGTGATGGTCACGCGATGGCTCTCCTGGCTGAGTTGATTCGGCCACGCGAAAGTCAAGTCGCACGGCTCTTCTGGTGGCCGCTGCACGAGTGTGTGATCCGAATCAGGGCACGAATCGCCTGAGAAGGCACCGCGGCCTAGTAAATACTACTCGCTCCGGGCGGATACTCCTGCATTGTGCGGCCTCTATCACCGCCCCCACCAGCCAATAGTGATCTGCACCACGCCGAAGCGCGTAGGATTACGACCTGGAGAAACAGGGTGTTTAAGGGTACGCTAACCTCGTTCCAAGAGCGGGCTCTCCGCCGTAGTGAAACAGGAAAGCCGCAGCGTCACATGGGAAAAGTCAAGGCAAGCAAGGTCTCGCAGCTCAAGCCGAAGAAGAAGTGCTGCCGCAAGAAGACGCGGTGCATCAAGTGTCCCGTCGTCATCATGCGGATGAAGAAGCTCGAGAACGAGGGCGCCTCCAAGAAGGAACTGAAAGCGGGTCTCAAGAAGGCTCGTGCGGCGTAAGCGCGCTCAATTCCTCGAGTAGCTCAGGGATCCAGGCTCGATCGTTGTCGACCAGATCCATCGACAACAGTTCTTCGGCGTCGACCCACCTCAACTGAGAGTGCTCGAGCGCGACCGGCTCGCCGGACACCAACTCCGCCCGGTACGCCCGCAACACCATCCCCCGCGACAGCGGCACATCGACGCCGATTCTGGCTCCGCATCGAACCTCTACTGCGAGTTCCTCGCGCAATTCGCGAACCAAAGCACTCTGCGGCGATTCGAACTCCTCGACCTTCCCGCCCGGCAGTTCCCAGCGCCCGGCCAACGCCGGCGGTCGCGTCCGCTGCGCGAGTAGCAGCCTTCCCCCGTGGAAAATTGCACCGGCGACAACTTCCCGATCCCTTGCAGGTGCATCACTCATCGCACCATGATGGAGTATGGCCACTTTGTTGCCCGACTCCGCAATCCAAAGCGCTCTCGACGAACTACCGACCTGGCAACTGTCGCCGGGGTCGATCACTCGCACGGTCGAGTCTGCGACGTTCCCGGACGCCATCGCGCTTCTCCAACGCATCGCGGCAGTCGCCGAGGCCGCGGATCATCATCCCGACATCGACGTTCGCTGGCGAAAGGTCACGTACACGCTTTCGACGCACTCGGCGGGCGGTCTCACAGAACTCGACTTCGACCTTGCCCGTCGAATTGACGTACTTGTCGACGATTCGGTCCGATTTGACTGATCTTGCGATGAACAAACCTCGCAATCTGACGTAACAGTTGCATCAACTTTCACATAGATCACTTCAGTCACAGGTATGGTCGCCGTAAATCACGATCGAGGCCGGTCATGCCATAGACTCCCCCCGGTGCGTAGCTGCTCAGCAACTGAACAGCTGTACAACCCGGGGGCTCTGTACATAGAGTGACCCCTCGAGCCGTCAAACGCGGAGCTCGCCTAGGCGCCCGCGCGGTATGACTAAGGATGGGGAAACAGTGCTTCGAACCCGAGGTATGCGAAAGGCGTTCACCGCCGTCGCTATTGCCGCAGTAGCAGGACTGGCATTGCCGGCACAGGCAATGGCCGATCCGGCAGCACCGCCCGCACCCGAAAGTGTGCCGATCAAGTTCCTCGCATCGTTTGCGCCCGCCATCATCGGCGCCGCTGCCGGTCCGGCTGACGTCGCCGGCGGCCCGCAGCAAGCCTTGCTCGACCAGGCCCGCGCGATCCTGAACTCCCCCGGCATTCCGCCCGAGATCAAGGCCACCCTCGAGAAGGTCATCACCTTCCTCGACGGCAGTGGTGGCGGCGGACCGGAAATCCCGAACGAGAACGCTCCCGTCATCGCGCAGTTCCTGTACCCGACGCTCGGCAAGGGTTGCATCTCGGCCACCGCCGATTCGGTCGGAACCGCGCTTGCTGTTCCGGGCCCGGCTCACCTGCCTCCTCCCGGCCCCGCTGCCGGTCAGGCCGGCTTCGTCTTCACCGCTCTCGGAACTGCTCCCGCGGTCGACGACCAGCCGGTGCCGATGACCGTCACCTGGGTCAACATCGACAACCAGCGCAGCGCCACCCAGAACCTGACCAACGCCGCGCGCATCAACCCGGACGGCCCCGCCACTCTGTCGGCCATCGCCGACACCGGCCCCGGACGCGTCCTCTCGGTGATCAGCGGCTCGCTGACCACCCAGCCGGAAGGCGCAGATCGCATCACCTGCAGCTTCCTTCCGACCGTGGGCATGTTCGCGGTAGCTTGATCGAAGTCTTGTGACAGGGACCCGCCGAATTTCGGCGGGTCCCTTTTGCATCTCCGATCACCGTGATAGACCCGATAGATGGGACATCTACGAGTGGACATCACGCATGGCCGTCGAGAGCGGAAATCACGCCCAGACGACCAGTCGATACGGTCGCACAAGTCGACGCGATCGATACTGTCCATCCGATCCGAAGGGTCCATTCTCTCGATCGGATCGGCGTACTCGATTCTCTCGATCGGTAGCGTCGGCTCTTTTCTTTCCGTCGGAAGCATCGGATCTACGGCATCGGTGCTGAGTTCGGGGTCTTTCGCCAGTCTCGGGTCGGCGCTGTCCGGTCTCTCACGCTGGTCGTTGCTGTCCTGGCGTGGAAATCATGCAGCCCCCGAAGAACACCCGAAACTTGTTGTCATTGCGCCGGAATCGGATTCGAGCGACCCGAACCCCTCACTGCGGTCGGTTTCGCACTCTCAGACCTGATCCGGCCGCGGCCAGTCGCGACCCTCCAAGTTCTCCACCGAGCGATTGAATTGTCGCAACAGATCACCGAGGGCCTGGCGCTGCTCCGGCGTCCACTCGCGCAGGACCTTCTCGACGCCTGCCGTCGAGTGTTCGCGATCGGCATGAAGTTTCGACAGCCCCTGTGCTGTCGGCCGAACCTTTCGCGCCAGCCCACCGTCCGGATCCTCCACTCGTTCCACCAGACCCTGACGCCTCAGCGCGCCGATCTGCCGGTTGATGGTCGAGATGTCGAGCGAGAAAGCGCAGGAGAGCTCTTTGAGGCTCATGGGATGTTGCAACTCCAGTCGACCGAGCAGTAGATAGGCAGACCGGTCCAGATGAAGTTCGGCCCGTTGAGCGAGCGCGTGATAGCGCGAGAGCAGGGTCAACTCGTACTCGATATCCACCAGTTCGGGTTCCCGATCCACACTCATATTGTGCAGAATACACACGATGTGTAGCGTGCACACTGGGGCGAACGCACCGAAGTAGAACCTCCATGGCGGGAGCCAAATGTCCGTTCACGCAGATTCGTCGAGCGTCGACGAGAAACCCCCGGTCACGAAGTACGCACCCTCGGGTCCCGTGCTCACCGTCCTCGGGCTGTGCGGCATCGTCGTCGCCTTGATGCAGACGCTGGTCGTCCCGATCATTCCGCAGTTGCCGCACCTCCTGAACTCCACTCCCGCCGACACCTCGTGGGCGGTCACCGCAACACTCCTCGCCGCCGCGGTGATCACACCTATCAGCGGACGCCTCGGTGACATGTTCGGCAAGAAACGAATGCTGCTCGTCAGTCTCGGGATGGTCGTCCTGGGCTCGGCGATCTGCGCGATCGCACCTTCTCTGATCGTGCTCGTCATCGGTCGCGCACTTCAAGGTGCATCTGTCGGGGCAATTCCGTTGGGAATCGCAATTATTCGCGACGTGCTTCCACCGAAGAAGGTGGCCGGCGCCATGGCCGTCATGAGTGCCACCCTCGGCGTCGGCGGCGCGATCGGACTGCCGATCGCCGCAGTGATCGCTCAGAATGCCAACTGGCACTTCCTGTTCGTCACTTCGGCGGCATTCGGCTTGATCTGCATCGCTCTGGTTGCGTTCGTCATCCCCGAATCAACGGTACGACGTCCGGGCCGTTTCGACTTCGTCGGTGCGCTCGGTCTCACCGTCGGCCTGATCACCCTGCTGCTCCCCATCACCAAAGGCGGGACTTGGGGATGGGGCGACACGAAAACCCTGGGCCTCCTGGCAGTTTCCGCTCTCAGTTTCCTCGTCTGGGGATGGTGGGAACTTCGACGCAACGCACCACTGGTGGACCTCCGCGTATCGGCCCGGCCTCAGGTTCTCTTCACCAACTTCGCGTCCATCGCCGTCGGTTTTGCCATGTACGGCAATTCCTTGACACTCCCCCAACTTCTGATGGCACCGACGTCCACCGGCTACGGACTCGGATTGTCCATGGTTGCAGCGGGACTCGCATTGGCCCCCGGCGGACTCGTCATGATGGCGCTCTCGCCCGTCTCCGCCCGAATTTCGGCGTGGCGTGGCCCACGAATCACGTTGATGCTCGGCGCCCTCGTCATCGGATTGGGTTATGCCTTCGCATATTTCACGGTGTCGAGCGTCTGGCAGGTCGCCGTGGCCGGAATGTTCATCGGCGCGGGCGTCGGGCTCTCGTACTCGGCCATGCCCGCCCTGATCATGGGCGCGGTACCCATCACGGAATCCGCAGCCGCGAACGGCCTGAATTCACTGATGCGATCAATCGGCACGTCGACGTCTGCCGCGATCGTGAGCGTCGTTCTGGCCGGTATGACCATCACCGTCGGCACCGCAGTGATCCCCTCGTTCGAGGCGTTTCGTGCGACGTTCCTGATTTCCATCGCCGCCGCCGGTGTGACGATGGTGTTCGCCGGGTTGATTCCCAAACAGAAAGCCACGTAAGGGAACCAACCCGACAGAGGACTCACTTCTCCGAAGAGCCTTCGATGCTGCCCGTCTGCAACTTCGACAGAAGTGTGTAGATGAAGTCGATGATGAATTCCACGTGTTGCCCTCTCACATAATGGGTCCCGACCCGTCAACGACGGTACCGCAGAACTCTTCTGCATCGAATCGCCGACAATCAATTCTGCAACGTGTTCTAATCTGAGGCGACGACGCCTACCCGAGGAGCTTTCATGAGCTGGACACGCACCGAACTCGAAGACGCCTTCGCGGGGTATCAGAACACCGTTGTCGAGTGCACACGCTCCGGCGACTGGAACGCCTTCGCGGACATGTTCACCGAGGACGTCGTCTACGTGGAACACGCTTTCGGCACCCTCAACGGCCGAGAGGCGGTACGCAAGTGGGTCACTCGCACGATGACGGAGTTCCCGGGACGCCGGATGACCGAGTTTCCGGCCAACTGGTTCGTCGTCGACGAGGAGCGCGGATGGATCGTGTGCGAGATCGACAACCCGATGGAGGATCCGGGGGACGGATCCAAGCACGGAGCCGCCAACATCACGATCCTGCACTACGCCGGCAACGGACTGTGGTCTCGCGAAGAAGACGCCTACAACCCGATGAACTTCCTGTCGATGGCAAAAGCATGGTGCCTCGCCGCCGAAGCGGCGGGCACCCTCCCCGAGGACGCCAAGTCCTGGCTCGCCAAATTCGGCGCTATGGTGCGATAGAACCCGTCGGCAAAGATGATCCGACGGGCTGGGCCGGACCGACCGATCCGGCCAACGACCACTGGCCGTAGTCGCGCGTGAGGATCGAATTCAGGTCGACGCCAACGCCGTCGACCTTGCGCTTGTCGATTTCGAACTGGTGCAGGTTTGCCCTCGGATGCACATACCCGGCGGGCGAACCCCAGTTGTGCTGCCAGAACCAGGTTCCGACGCCGGCACTGATCATCGCGTCGATCACGCGAGTATTTCCGTAGACACCGAGCGCTCCGTTGCCGACAACCGACGCCCATCCCTCGAGGTACGGCCTGATCAGTGTCGTGATCTCGGTGCTGGTGGGATTGTCGTCGATCGACGCGTAGATCGGCCGACCAGAGGGCCCACCGGCAGCAACGTGGAGTTCGAGGCCCCGGGAAGCGTGACGCTTGCCGGCCTCTCGAGCCCCGCGCCAGTCCGCCGTTCCGCCCTTGCCGAATTGATAGCAGGACACGACTTGGAGTCCGGCCGCCGTCAACGCGTCGGTTTCCCGCGCCAGTACGGGCTTGCCGACCATCCAAGCGGCGCCCGGGCGCCTGTCCGAAACGTAACGAATGGCGCCTGCATATCCGGCGGCTTTGATCGCCTGAGCGGACGGCACACCGGCGGCGTAATCGAGCAGGGTCCCGAGCGAACCGGCATTGGCCACCGACGTCGTACCGCTCAATGCAGCGAGTCCGGCAGCGGCCGATCCAGCCGCTGCGTACTTGAAGAGGTTTCTTCGCGAGACGTGCACAAAGCTCCGATCATCGGCGTGTCCCGCTGGAAGTGGCGGGCAGGCAAGCTATCTTCTTTCGCTCGCATTCCACCACAGTCACATCAACCCCGCCATGCACTTGGCCAACAATGCTCACATTGTCACCAAATTGGACGCTAGACAGATAGTCAGACAGACAGCAGTGGCCCCCGAAGACATCGTCTTCGGGGGCCACTGAGTCGGCCTAGCGGCCGGAAGCTATCAGCTGAGCGAGGTGAAGAAGCTCAGAGCGCTGAAGAGATCAGACGCGTTGCTGAAGAAGTCGTTGAGGAAGGTGAAGGCATCCGAGAATTCTGCGCTGCTCATGCGATGTGCTCCTGTCGAAGATACGGTCCAGAGGATTGCCGCCACGTGAGTGGCTGCTGGCGATAAGAGTAGAGGTCTTCCGTTACTTCCGCGACACCAAATGTGTCCGGGACGTTACATTTCGACCCCTTCAGGACACGTACATACACACAGGTGACACCCACCAGCAGTGATCAAACTGTCACCTACGGACGATTTGTTGACACATTCCGAACATCGTTCCCGATAGCAGCTACCCCACAGCATCAAACCTGTAGGTCGACCACAAGATTGGCAAGCCTTACTTAACAGTGTGGGTGTTGCTCCCGCTAGAGCGCGTACCAGCAGCTTGGCCAAATCCCTCGCGCCAATGTGGCCACGCGAGCTTAGTGCGGGCGCAAACATTCAGCCACAGTTCGAGTTAGCGAGATCTTTACGCCGAAAACGACCGCCCCGACGGCCCGCGGGACCGTACCTATCGGTCATCATGGTGATGCTATTCACACCGATTCGAGGAACTTCGGGCACCGATAACAGCACCGATAACAACCCGATCTCGACACCGATCGGACGTTCGAGGGCAAGGTGGACACCATGAACCTCACAAAGAAGAAATCCTGGAGTGAGCTTTCACCCGCGCAGCGCCGCGTCGTCGCCCTGCTCGCCACGATTCAGTCCCTGCTGGCGATCGCCGCGTGGACAGACTTGGCGCGACGCCCTGCCGATACGGTCAACGGCAGCAAGAAAAAGTGGGCGGCGATCATCTTCGTCAACTTCTTCGGGCCGCTCGCGTACTTCCGCCGAGGCCGGATTCAGTCGAAATAGTCCCAGAACTGCAGCCACTTCACGGACGCGAAGAGCGTCAGAGTCACTGCGTACACCACTACTACCGCCGCGACGCCGCGAAAATTGGTGCGGGGAACGGCACCGTCGACCGGGTCCAGCCAATGGCGGAACCACCGCGTGACCGTGGGCATCAGAAACCACGTCATGGCGCCGACGCTGACTATCTGGCTCAGCCACATCGACAGCCAGGGAGGTGCTCCGATTCCGTCGAGAAGCGGACCGAGAAATCGTGACAGGGTCATCACTGTCGGATAGAGAACGAGCAGGATGATCATCGCCGTCTTCCAATTCGGCGTCGCGCGAGTCTGCCCGTTCTCCGTGCGCAGGATGGTGCCGAACGGTGTCGACCGCGTGGTCTCGGTGAAGTCCTCGGCCAACTCGGCACGCAGTTTCGGTAGTGCTGCGGCCCTCTCGGGTGACGCCATCCAGACCGCCAACTGCTGTTCTGTCCGAAACCGAAGGACGGACTTCCACTGGGTGGAGTCGGTGACCGACCGCAACAACATCACCGATTCGTAGCCGGAAAATCGCGAACTGAGATCGATGAGGTGTCGTTGCGTTCGCAGAAACTCGTTCTCCTTGCCCACGACGACGGCGTGGTCGTACACACCGATACCGGGCGGCGGCAGCACGCCGTCGACCAGGACGAGATCACTCGTCTGCGCCAGAATTCCCGTTGCAGCAGCGGATCTTTCGAGATCGCGGCGATCACTCGACTCGAGCCAACGGTGTAGATCGTCGGCACTGTCGAAAGTGACGGACACGCCGTGCGACACCGGTTCCGGTTGATCACTGATGCCACAGCTCAGGTAGCCGTCGAATCGACCGGCGGTCTCGGCCGCGCGCTCGACCCACGCCCGGAATCCCGAACTCGTTCGGTGGTACCCGGTGATGGCGGTTGCGGACACGTCAGCCCGACACCCGGCGCCCTTGCACGTATACGTGCGCAATCGCGGGCTCACGCATCGCCATCAGGAGCCCGAAGAGCGTCTGGTCGCGGGCGAGAATCGGATCGTCCGAACGCGTTCCGTGGTTGACGAGCCCGGCGAGCGGCGGCCATCCGGCCGGGTCGATCACCAGGAAGTCTGCTTCTTTGCCCTCGTCGAAGTTGCCGATCCGGTTCTCCATGTCCAGCGCGCGAGCACCGGCGAGTGTTCCGGTGAACAGCAGTTCGGCTGGGTGCATCGACACTCCGTCGTCGCCGGCTTCGGAGATGTGAACTTTGAACGCGTCGCCGAGGACTCGGGTGAGCAGGCACTCGTCGCCGCCGCCGAAATCCGATCCGATCGCGATGTTGACCCCTGACGCCACGGTGCGTTTCCACGGCATGGTGCCTGAGCCGAGAAACTGCTGGGACGTCGGGCAATGTGCGATCGAGGTTCCGGTCTCGGCCATTCGTGCGAGTTCGGAGTCCTGGCAGTGCACCGAGTGCGCGAGTATCGCGCGTGGACCCAGGAAGCTCTTTCCGCCGACCTGCGAGCCGGGGAGGAACTTGCCGTCGTACGTGTCGAGATAGGTCTCGACCTCGTACTCGGCAAGCGTGGTTGCCACCTCGCCCGTTCCGGGCCGATTGTTCTCGTTGAGATGGCTGTGAAAGTAGACGCCCCGGTCACGGACCGAGTCGTACAACTCCCCCAGATCCTTCAATGTCCGTGTTGTCACCGCGAGGGAGAAGCGGGGAACCACTGCAACGTGAATGAGTGCAGTGTTCACGTCGCCGGTGTCGGATGCGTGCCACTTGTCGATCTCCTCGCTGGTGAGTCTGATCGCGTCCTCTTCCGAGGTGATCAGCGCGGCAGCAGAGGCCGGTCCGGTGGTCTGAATCCCGCGGCCGCTGACCACTCGAAGGCCGCGTTTCAGAGTTTCCGAGAACAACGCGTCCTGCGCGTGTGGGAAGGCCGATCCGAACACCATCGCGGCCGTGGTTCCCGTGGCGATTCGGCGAGAACAGAAGGCCTCGGCAGCGTGCTGGGCGAACTCGGGATCGACAAACCTCGATTCGGAGGGAAAGACACAGAGATCGAGCCACTCGAGGAGTTGACCGCCGCCGTACGCATCGCCGGCGTAAGTCTGCGGGAAATGAATGTGAGCGTCGACGAAGCCGGGCAACAGGAATCCCGGTCGGTGGTCGCGGGTTTCAGCACCTTCGAGATCGCTCGGGAGTGATTCGAATTCTCCGCAGTAGACGATCGTTCCGGCATCGTCGATCGCCAACACGCCGTCCGGGATCGAGACGAGCGACTGCGCCGCATCCTCAACCGTCGGACGACCGGAAATGTGGAAGACATGGCCTCGATGAAGGTGCGTCACCCACTGAGCAAAGCACAGAACTACCCGGCGCCGCGCGGCGAATGCTGTCCTTTTTGTCAGATATTGGGATCAAGCAAGAGTTGCGTGCCAAACAAGAGCCGCAGCCAATGCGCCTGCCCCGTTCAACGACCAATGCAGCGCAATCGGCGCAATGAGGCTGCCACTGCGATGACGAAGCCAGGTGAACACGAGGCCGGCTGCAGCGGTTGCGAGAACAGCTCCGAGGATTCCGGCGACCTGACCGACGACTCCGGTCCCCAGAAAGCCGGAAAGCCCTTCGTTACCACTGGTCAACCCCATCGACGACGCGATGTGCCACAGCCCGAACATCAGTGAACCGGCAGCGGCGACGCCCCGGAATCCACTGACCCGGTTCAACGTGCCGTGCAGGACGCCGCGGAAGGCCAACTCTTCGGGAATGACGGTCTGCAGCGGGATCACGATCATCGACGCGATGATCGCGCCGGAAATAGTGGCGTAGCGATCCGCCATGAAGAAAGGACGTGTGAGCGGGAGCAACGCGCCAACGGCGACTACGGTCAGGACCAGGCCGACGGCGGCAAGAGCGTACTTCGAACCCCGCCGCAGATCACGAGGTGAGAGCCCTAATTCCGCCCACCCCATCCCCCGGCGCTTGGTGAGCGCCAACAGGACGAGAGCAGAAATGGGGACCGTGGCGATGCTTGCCCATGCGGTGGTGAAATGCGCGATCAGATTGGTTCCCACCAAGACCACGACGACGACAGCGATATCCACATATGCGTGCATCCGCGGAAATCGAGGAGCGGTCGCTGCGATCTCCACTGGAGCGATCTCCACTGGGCCGTCGCTCGTTAGCTGAAAGTTCACTTTTTCCAGTGTACCGACGCACGAGAACTGCCCGCCACTGTTTGCGAACACGCTCACAGTGACGGACAGATCCCGAAACAGCTCTGATCAGGCGCCGAGTGTGCTCGCAAACTTCGGAACGGCGTTGTCGATTGCGTAGGTCAACCCCGGTACCGAGCCACTCGAGAACGCGTTGACGAGCGCGGGATCGTCGAGGATCAACAAATGCCCCTGCTGAGCCGAAGGAATTGCGCGCAGTAGCGGATCGTTCGCAAACGCACTGCTGTCGAGGAAGATCGGGAACAGCACGGTCAGGTCGGCGTCGAACAGATTCAGGTTCTCGTTGGCGACCGGGATGTAGAAGTTGCCGGTGGCTTTTTCGGTGATCGCCGTCGGGATCGTGAAGCCGAGTCGGGTCATGAAGTCGGCGCGTGCGTCGCCGGGAACATATGCACCGTAACCATCGGAACTGTAGGCGCCGACCGCCGCGGTCTTGCCCGCGAAGGCCGGATTGGCGTCAATCGCGGCGTCGAACTTGGCGTCGAGGCCGTCCAGTAGCGCCTTTCCTTCCGCTTCCTTACCGCGAGCTTCCGCGACGAGTTCGGTCTGCTGCTCGACCGTCGTCCCGTACGCAGTGGCCAGACCCGGCGGCGGCCCGACCGTCGGTGCAATGGCGCTCAGCTTGTCGTAGGTGGCCTGCGTGTTGTCGCTTCTCGTCCACAAGATCAGGTCCGGCTCTAGAGCAATAACGTCCTCGACGCTCAGGTCCATCGTTCCGAGGATCTTCGGGTCTGTGGTGAACTCGTCCGCAATCCAGGGTCCGACGCCTTTGCCACCGAACGCCATCCAGTCCGCGACACCGACCGGCTGCGTTCCGAGGGCAAGTGCTGTTTCGGCGTCCGACCAACCGAGCGCCACGACGCGCTGCGGGTTGGCCGGAACTTCGACGTCGCCGAACATGGTCGAGACGGTTGCTCCCGCCTCCGCCGGTGCGTCAGCGCTGTCGCTGCTGCAGCCGGCAAGCCCGGCGACGGCGAGCGAGGCCGCCAAGGCCGTGACTGCGATCTTCATTCGAGAGACTTTGATTCGCATGGTTACCAGCACTCCTCCAACGCTCCAGCGAGAATTAGGGAAGGCTAGCATCAGCTAACGAAGACTGTCGCCCATCGGCCAGATCGTGTTCAGGATGCGTCCGCGGCCCGTTCGAGCTCTGCGATGTCGATCTTCTTCATCTTCATCATCGCGTCCGTGGCGCGTTGCGCCTTGGCCCGATCCGGATCCTTCATCAGTTCGAGAAGGCGATTCGGGACTACCTGCCAGGACAATCCGAACTTGTCCTTGGCCCATCCGCACGGGCCCTCTTCTCCGCCGTCGGTCAGCCTGGACCAGTAGTGATCGACCTCAGCCTGATCGACGCACGGAATCTCGAAAGACACTGCTTCCGAGAACGTGAACATCGGTCCGCCGTTCAATCCGGTGAATCGCTGACCGTCGAGCTCGAAGCTGACGGTCATCACCGATCCCGCCGGCATTCCGGAAGGCGATCCCTCGACGTACCTTTCGATTCCCAGGATCTGCCCGGAACCGAACACCGAGATGTAGAAGTTCGCTGCTTCTTCTGCTTGGTTGTCGAACCACAAACAGGGAGTGATGGAAGGCATGTTCTGTCCTTGTCGATGAGGTGACGAATCAGGTGTACACGGTTATAGACCCGGCCCGAAGCGGAAACTCATCGCAAGGAATTGCTCAAGCCGACAACGCAGAGTCGAGCATCGGCCAGGAGCGAACGAGTTCGTCGCGCCAGTACGGCCAACCGTGCGTCCCCACCGGTTGAGCGCTGCGGGTGACATCGACTCCGCGATCGCGCAACACCTGCGTGATCTGGTCGGTGCACAGGTTCGATCCCAGTTCCATGACCCCGCCGACGACCAGTACACGCCCCAGGGCAGGAGTATCGAGAGTTTCGTGCGGGCCTGGCAGTCCCGATCCCGAGGCGAGATACACCTTGGTGCCGCGTAGCTTGTCGGCATTGGCGAAGATGTCGTGCTCTTGCCAAGCCTCGCTGCCTGCCGTACCCCACATCTGCTCCGAACGGGCATTTCCGTTGACGACCACAAGATCTGTCAACGCCTTGCCGAATCCTCCGACGGTTGTGTAGCAGCCGCTGTAGCCCGCGACTGCGTCGTACAACCCGGCCGAGCGTTGGGCCAGGATCAGCGCGGCCTCTGCGCCCATCGAGATCCCACCGATTGCGTTGTGCCCGTTGGTTGCGAACCTCGTGTCGATCAGTGGGGGAAGCTCTTTCGTCAGGAACGTCTCCCATTTCAGACGACCGAATTTCGGGTGGTCTTCCTGCCAATCGGTGTACATGGTGCCTGTTCCACCGATGGGGAGTACGACGTTCACGTTCTTGTCGGCAAAGAACGGGACGATATCGCCGTTAGCCGGGGCCAACCAGTTGTTCTCTTCGATCTGCCCGGAATTGCCGTCCAGGAGATACAGCGTCCCGCGCGGTTCCGAGCGGTCGGCAGGAAGCAGTACTTTCACCTGCATCGTGCGCCCCATAGCGGGACTTGCGACGTCGAGAAGAACCAAGCGCGAAGACAGTTCGGTGACGCCCGTTATCTTCGGGGTCTCGTCGGCGAGCGCGGTCGAGGGCAGCGCAAGTAGTGAAATCAAGGCGAGCGCGCCGACGAGACCTACGCTTCGAAGGCTCGCTCGATGGGACCTCACACGCCGAGCGACGCGGCGATCATCGGCCACGAGTTGTGTAAGTCGTCTTCCCAGTATCCCCATGAATGCGTTCCTGCCGGCTTGAAGTTGTAGCGAATGTTGTTCATACCCAATGCGTTCGTCCTGTCCGCAAGCTGGGTGGTGCAGTAGTGCGTTGCCGCCTCGATTCCGCCACCGAGAACGAGCTGCAACGCCAAATCTGTGACGTCGTTGCCGATCCGTGGATCGGCAAGTGTGTCGTACGGACCCGGAATCCCGGTTGCAGTGGTGATGTACATCGGAATGCGAGGTAACTTGTCCGCGTTGACAACCGGATCGTGAGCCGGCCAGCCGGGACCATCGTACGGACCCCACATGTTCTCCGCGTCACCGCCACCCACTGCAACCACGAGTTTCACGAAGTCCTGACCGATGCCGGGACTCGTCATCGCACACCCACTGAAGGACCCGACACTGTTGTACAGCGCGGGCGCCGCCATAGCCAGATCCAGTACCGACGTGCCTGCCATCGACAAGCCTGCCAGAGCGTTCTCGCCGGTCGTCGCGAACATCGAATCGATCACCGGCGGTAGTTCTTCCGTCAAGAACGTGGTCCACATGTTGACCCCGTTGTTGTTGCCGGACTTCGCGAGACCGGGGTCCGGCCGCTCCCAATCGGTGTAGTAGCTGAATGCTCCGCCCAGAGGGGTGACCACGTTGACGTGCTTGTCCGCGAAGAACTTCGGCGCATCGGTCCGCACCGACCACGTCGCATCGTCTTTGCCTCCGTCCACTCCGTTGAGTAGGTAGAGCGTCGGAGCGGGCCTCGAGGTATCAGCGGGTCGCAAGACCTGCAACGGAATGTCGCGCCCCATCGACGGTGAGTACACCGAGATGTCGACCAGCCTGCTGTCCACCGACTGAGCGTGACCCGGTGCCGTGAGGAGCTGGAGCCCACATACTGCCGTGGCCAACGCCACGAAGACGCGGAAAACCGTTCGCAAAGCACGAGTCTCGATCATCCGGGTCACTCTCTTCGGCAGCGGAACCTTTCGAACGGTACCGGCTGAAAGAGACAAACCCGACGTGATCGGAAAAACTCGATCCGGTCGACCTAGTTCCGATCGACGCGGAAAGGCTCACGCACCGAGTGCGTGAGCCTTTCTCGTCAGACGACGCTTACTTGGGCGTAACCGTGCCGCCACTGAGCGTGGTCAGTGCGTCGACGAGACGCTGACCGAGGTTGTTGACGCTTCCGATGGCTTCACCGAGAGATCCCATGAGTTTCCTCCTGCAGTTTGTCGAAATTGAAGTAACTACACCCGGAGCGGGCGTGGCAATGTCGCGCTGAATTAGGGGGTGGGGTCTTTGGAGATGGTCTCTACCGATCCCATGAAGGTCTTGAGCAGACCGTCAGCGCTGAACAGTGATCCCAGGCCCTGAACAACAGCGCCGAGAATTCCTTCCATTGAACCCATGTGAATCTCCTTGAGAGGTCAGAGGTCAGCTGCCAAAAAGCACCCGACAGTGCTGTGACAGCTGCGTCACATCTGTAATGTATCCGTGACGTAGGTAACAGTAATCATACGAACGACCAGTTGGCAAAGGATTTCGACAATGGGGTCATTATTTCGACTAATAAGGTCTGCTACTGAAAAAATTCCGGCCAATCGGTCGAATCTGATCAATTCTGTCGCCACATTGATCTACCGCCCCAAATCCTGCGGTTACCCACCAGTAAACTGAAATCATGTCTAGCGCAACCTCACTCACGCAGGTAGCTAATTTCCGGTGGCACCGCCACCAACTCGACAGGCCCCATTCCGGTGACGCCGATCACAACGACTGCGCAATACTCGACCTCGGGATTCAGAACACCGGACCGGACGGCGCCGCGTGGGCACTGCGGATCCGCGGCGTCCGCGGCGACGCCACTGACCTCGCTCTTGCCTGGACGTTGCGCGGCGCTCCCCACTACTACCGTCGTCGCGACCTGCCTGCTGTCGCCGTCGCCACGTCCCCGTTCAGCGAAGCTGATGCAGCCAAACGCATTTACGACGCGAACCGGCCACTGAAGGCCGCCGGCATTCCGACCCTGACCGCTCTGCAAACAGTTGCTACCGCGATGCGGGATATCGTCTCCAAACCAACCGTCAAGGGCGAGATGTCCGCGAAGTTGACCACCCGGGTCACCGAGCCGTATCTGAGATTCTGCCGCCCGTGCAACGCCACCCATCTGTACGAGATGCCGTTCCGGCTCGCGGCACTTCAGGCAGGCCTCGAGCTGCAGCCGGGCACATCTCCCCCAGTGCTCGAACGCATTCCGGGTTGGCGCCGACGCCCGTACACATCCTCAGGTTCGGACGCCGATCCTCGCTTCGACGTGATCCGCGGATATTTGCGCTTCTACGGCCCCGCCACTCCTGCTCTCGTTGCGTCGTTTCTCGATGCCCCGGTCAAGGACGTCAGGACCCACTGGCCCACCGATACCGAGGAGATCGAGGTGAACGGCGAGAAGCGGTGGATTCTCGAACAGGACCGCGAAGACTTGCTCGGCTCCCCCACCGATTCGAGCACTCGCCTACTCGGGCCTTTCGATCCGTATGTACAGCTCAAGGATCGGGAGACCCTGGTTCCCGATCCGGACGCACAGAAGACGGTGTGGCCAACCCTCGGGCGACCGGGCACGGTGGTGGTCGGCGGCACGATCACCGGACTGTGGCGACCGCGGGCGTCCGGAAAGAAGCTGAAGGTCGCGGTCACCCCGTGGGGAACGTGGTCACGATCGGCCCGCGCAGCAGTGGCCGAGCAGGCCGAAATACTTGCGGAATTTCGCGGCGTCGAGCTCTCCGAACTGGTCGAAGTATCTTGATCGAGCCAGTGGTATCCGGATAATTCCAGCTCACACCCGCCCCGATTCAGAGAAGGAAACCCCCAACGATAACCTGAATGCGACCTTCGCACGCACCCTTGTTCAGGAGAGATGATGGCCGACTTCCTCTATGAGGACCTGTTGCCGATCGGTGATGACACCACCGAGTACCGATTGCTCACCACCGAAGGGGTGTCGACAGTCGAGGGACCGGACGGCCGCACCTTCCTGCAGGTCGAGCCCGAAGCGATGCGCTTGCTGACCGAAACGGCGCTGCACGACATCTCTCATTACCTGCGGACGGACCACCTGACGCAGCTCGCGAGCATCCTCGACGATCCCGAAGCCTCGAACAACGACAAGTTCGTAGCGCTCGATCTGCTCAAGAACGCCAATATCGCGGCTGCCGGCGTTCTGCCGATGTGCCAGGACACCGGAACCGCCATCGTCATGGGCAAGCGTGGACAGCACGTACTCACCCCCGGCGACGACGAGAAGTCCATCGCCCGCGGTGTCTACGACGCCTACACGCGTCTGAACCTGCGCTACTCGCAGAACGCCCCCATCACGATGTGGGACGAGAAGAACACTGGCAACAACTTGCCCGCACAGATCGAGCTGTACGCCGATACTGCTGCCGGACACGAGAACTCGTACAAGTTCCTCTTCATGGCCAAGGGCGGCGGCAGCGCCAACAAGTCCTACCTGTACCAGGAAACCAAAGCAATCCTGAACCCTGACTCGATGATGCAGTTCCTCGAGGCAAAGATCCGCTCGCTCGGTACTGCTGCCTGCCCGCCGTACCACCTTGCAATCGTCGTCGGCGGCACGTCGGCCGAGTTCGCGATGAAGACAGCCAAGTACGCGTCCGCGCACTACCTCGACGAATTGCCGACCGAAGGCGCCATCACGGGTCGCGGCTTCCGAGATCACGAGCTCGAGAAGAAGGTCTTCGAGCTCACGCAAAAGATCGGTATCGGCGCCCAGTTCGGCGGCAAGTACTTCTGCCACGACGTCCGCGTCGTCCGACTCCCCCGTCACGGTGCTTCCTTGCCCGTCGCCATTGCGGTGTCGTGCTCGGCCGATCGACAGGCGAAGGCCAAGATCACCCCGGAGGGCGTGTTCCTGGAACAGCTCGAATTCAACCCTGGCCGTTTCTTGCCCGAGGTCACGGACGCTCAGCTCGACGAAGAGACGGATGGCATTTCGGGTACCGGCAAGGGTGCTGCGGTCAAGATCGATCTGACCAAGCCGATGTCGGAGATCCTCGCCGAGCTTTCCAAGCACCCGGTGAAGACTCGTCTCTCCTTGACCGGTCCGCTCGTCGTGGCACGCGACATCGCGCACGCCAAGATCAAAGAGCGTCTCGACGCAGGCGAAGAGATGCCGCAGTACCTCAAGGATCACCCGGTGTACTACGCCGGCCCCGCCAAGACACCCGACGGTATGGCATCCGGTTCGTTCGGCCCGACCACGGCCGGCCGTATGGACTCGTACGTCGAGCAGTTCCAGGCCGCCGGTGGCTCGATGATCATGCTCGCCAAGGGAAACCGCTCCAAGCAGGTCACCGACGCCTGCAACACCCACGGCGGTTTCTACCTCGGATCCATCGGTGGACCGGCAGCTCGCCTGGCACTCGACTGCATCAAGAAGGTCGACATCCTCGAGTACGCCGAGCTGGGGATGGAAGCCGTCTGGAAGATCGACGTCGAGGACTTCCCCGCGTTCATCGTCGTCGACGACAAGGGCAACGACTTCTTCGCCCATACCGGTGAAGTGACCCTGACGATCGGTAAGCGTCCAGGCCTGTAGACACGTCAACAGCAAAGAGCCCCGGCGAGTTTCGATCGCCGGGGCTCTTTTGTGTCTTTGTCAGGTCCAGAGCGCGGCCACGAATACGGTCACGATCGACAACCCGCCGACGACGTGTACCAGATTCGGATTGGGCTGGCCCTTCTTCTGCTTCGCACGGGTGATCTCGGCAAGCGCCACGATGACCAGCGAAAGCACCAGCTTCACAGCGATCTTCGCGTGAATGTAGTTCTTGTCCAGGGCGCCTTCGCCCAACCCGACGATGATCAGGCCGGACACGAACTGCATCCTGGCACCCCACACCATGACCTCGGTGATCGAAGGAGCCTTGAGGACGGTGAAGTAGCTACCGACCAGGGCAGCCATACCGAGTAGGTGAATCACTACAAAGACGTTGTATAGAACAGACATACAAGCACTTTAACTTGTACCTTGTTCTGGCCGAACGGAACTGCGACTTCTCTCAGAGAATTCCGGCTTCGGATGCGGCGGAACGATATTTCGCTGCCAAGGTGTCCACCGTCTCGTGTGCGTTGAGGCCACTGGGATTGGGCAGGATCCACAGTTTTGCCCCCTCGAAATCGCGGTCTTGGCGCCCGGCCTTCGCCTTCTTGTCACCGAAAGCTGTTCGATAGGCGGTGATCCCGGCGAAGGCAACGACTACTGGTTTGGTTGCGCGCACGATGTTTCGGACCCGGACTCCGCCAGTTGCGAGCTCCTCCGACGACAATTCATCTGCGCGCGCAGTTGCCCGCACCGCCAAGTTGGTGATCCCCACTCCCCGATCGATCAGATGTTGTGTGTCAGCGTCCGACATACCCGCGGAGGGATCGATCGCACGCTCGATGATGCCCGCCCGCAGCAGTGCCGGATAGAACCGATTACCCGGCCTCGCGAAATGCGCGCCCGTCGCGGCAGTCCACAGTCCCGGATTGATACCGACGAACAGCAGCCGACAATTCGGCCCGATCAGATCCTCGATCTCGGCGTCTCGGAAAGACTCCAGCTCGGCGCGCGTGAATCCCATGCTCCCAGTACATCAGGCCGTCACGACAGCGCCTCGCGCACCTCGTCGATCGCGTCGTGCATCATCTGCTCGTACACGTCGATGTCCGGAATCGAGGCCGGACTGCTGGTGATGCTGATCGTCACCGTGTCCCCGATCCCGTGTACGCCGTGGGTCAACGACATGACCGGTGACAAACTCGGGAAGCCGGCGGTGAACCGAACGACGCCGCCTCCGAGCATCAGATCCGCGTCACCGCGCGCGACACTCGACACCACGGTGTTGCCGGTGACCTCGTCGGGCACCGCCGTGAAATCGTATTGCTGCACGCCCCAACGGACCAGCGGGCCGGGAACCGCGTTCAGCGCGAGATCCGACGCTGCACTGGACGGATGGGACGCTCTTGCGCGACGCTCGTCCATCGACTCCTTGATCCGTTGGGCTCGCTCACGAAGATCTTCGACGTCCGGGAACAGTCCGACACCTGCATTGCGGAAGTGGTTGCGCGCCGTGGGTGTACCCGCCTTGGCGATGGTCACCTCAGCTCCCAGTTCCGGCGGTACCGAGCCGTCTCGCTCGGTGAGGTAGTTCGCCATCGCCAGCGAGATGGCTGTCATCGCTCCGACCGTGACGGATACGCCGTCGCCACGGAAATCTGCGCTGTCCCGCACGACCATGCGCACCAATCGGTGAGGTCCGGGAGGGATGTTGGAGCGCACCTTGGGACGGCTCGCCGCCTGCGGCGCAACAACTCCCGATTCGGTGTCGGCCTGCAGTTGCAACTGCGCTCGGTGCCCCGCCCGGCCGTCGCGGAACAGTGAAACGAGTTGACCCGGCAGGCGCAAGGCGGCGCGGCCCAGAATCTCGGCTGATCCGCTACGCCGCACGTCCGTCTTCTGCTGCGCGGGCGATTGCGGCGAGAACAGCTGGCGAGCAATCGCCGACGCCCGTTTGCCGTCTGCCAGAGAATGCGCGACCTGCAGAACTGCGATCAGCGCCGGGCCACTGCAGCGCGGCACGCCGGTGACGCCGTGAAACAGGTGCAGCGCCCACGGCGACTCGCGCGGATCGACGTGGTTCTCGAGGAGTTTCTCGATTCCCTGAATGCACGAGATCCACGAGTCATCGGTCAGCTCATGCACTCTCACCAACGAGGCATCGACCGGCATGGGTTCCCAGACCGGATAGTCGAGGTGCCACGGTGATTCACGAATCCGAACATTGAGATCCGGAATGAGCGACGCTCGTTCCACCGCTGAGCGGCGTAGCTCGTCGATCGACTGGCTCTGACCGTCGAAACAGTAGAGCAATAGCTGATCGTTCGGGATCTTCTCCGAAATCCAGAAAGTTTGGGCGTCGGTGGGCGTCATCCGTAACACCGGGAGACGGTACCACCGGCTTGTCAGCTCTTTTCTGCAGCAGCTTTCAGCTGAGACAGGCCCTTCTCGAAATCCTTACCGACGAGCTTGTCCATACTGAAGATGAAACCGAAGATCTTGAAGAACAGATTCTTCTTCCCGGTCATCTTCCACGTCACCTGAACATCACCGGCATTCGGCGAGATGAGAAAGGTGGTGACGTTCTGCGCCTTGAACGGCTTGAGGAAGGCCAGGTCCAGAACTACGCGTTCATTCGGGACGGATTCGGTGATCACCATCGAGCCGGAGCCCGCCTTCTTGTTTCCCGCCCAGGCGTACGAAGCCCCGACGCCCGCGTCCGGACCCGCGTACGTGCGCTGCATTGCCGGGTCGAGACCTTCCCAGGGCGACCACTGCGTCCACTGGTGGAAATCGTTGATCAGCGCGAAGACGTCCGATGCTTCTGCCTTGACGATCGTCGTACGTTCTACCAGGAATTCGTCGGAATTCTGCGAAGCCATCGTCGATCTCCAATTCTCGGGCGTGACAAGTGTTCGGAATTATCCACGGTCGACGAGATCGGGGCGAGTCGGCACTCAGCCCCGCAGGCACAGGCAGAAGTGGTGACCGACCGGGTCGCGGTAGACGCGGAAAGTCTGATGGTCCGGGATGCCGGTCACCCGCTGCGCACCCAGGCTGATCACCCAAGCCTCCGCGGGGTCGAGAGAATCGACGAGCAGATCCAGATGGATCCCGACGCCGGAGGTCGGCCAGTCCACCGGAACGAAATCCGGAGCGAGCTGAAACGCGAGCCGCTCCTCGCCGGGTCCTTCGATCACGTGCCAATCGTCCTCGTCGCGAACACTTTTCCAGCCGAGGACCTGGACGTAGAAGCTGGCCAATGCAGCCGGATCCGGGCAGTCCAGGACTGTGTAGTCCATACCGATGTTCGGGCGCGTCACTGTGCCTTCTTCTCCTGGACTTTCTTACGCACGAACAACAACGGAAGAACCAGCGTCGCAACTGCGGTTACCAGCCACACGACGACGGTTCCCAGAATCCACGTCGAGACACCGGAAATCGACAGATTGGAGAAGAGCGACGCCACCAACAGAGCGACAAACGTCGATACCAATCCGATTCCGCCGAGAAATGCCGGTGCGTGCCGCTTCGCCACTATGGCGATGAACGGCGCCAGGACCGACTGCGCTATCGCAAAGATCACGACCGCAACGATGAATCCGGATGTGGGCGCCGAGAAACCCGAAAGAATCAACGACGCAACAAGAAGCCCGACAGCGGCAGAACCCAGGAAGATCGCGGCGCGAATCAGGAAGCTGATCATTTGTTGATCCTATATGTCGGATATCGAGGAGAACAGATATTCACAATCCCAGAGATTCCTGCACCTCTCGCAATGTACGGGCAGAAGATCGGAGGCCCGAAGCCTCTTTTTCCGATAGCGGTATTTCGAGGACTCGACCAGCACCCGCACGGCCAACCATCGTGGGAAGGGACAGACAAACGCGCTCGAGTCCGTGGACGCCGGTCTGCAGAGTCGATACCGGCAGAACCCGTTGTTCGTCCCGCAGCACGACTTCCGCGATGAATGCGCTCGACAATCCGATGGCGAGGTTGGTCGCACCCTTTCCTTCGATGATCTCGTAAGCACTGCGGACCACAGACTTCGCGACGTTCGCGCGTAGATCGGGGCCGAGGATGCCGCCCGACGGTCCCACGAACGAGGTTGCCGGCACTCCGCCGATGGTTGCGCTCGACCAGAGCGGAATCTCGGAGTCCCCGTGCTCGCCGACGATGAAGGCATGGACGTTCTCGACCGCGACTCCGAGTTCGGTGGCCAGCAGGAATCGCAATCGGGCCGTGTCGAGCACCGTCCCCGATCCGAAAATTCGGCCGCTGTACGACGGTCCAGCGGCCTGGATCGCGGCGTAGGTCGCCACATCAACAGGGTTGGTGACGAAGAGAAGGACCGCGTCCGGTGACACCGACAACAGTTGTTCGGTCAAAGTCTGTGCAATCTTGACGTTCACCGCGGCAAGTTCGAGCCGCGACTGGCCGGGATGCTGCTTGGCGCCCGCGGTGACGATGACCAAGTCCGATCCCGCGGTGACCGAGATGTCATCACCTCCCTCGACGGTGCACGGCGGTGTGAACTGGGTTCCGTGGTTGAGATCGAGAACTTCGGCGCGGACCTTTGCCCTGTTGGTGTCGTAGAGGGCAAGGACGTCGGCTGATCCGCGTATCAAGCATGCGTATGCAATCGCAGTGCCGACGCTTCCCGCCCCGACCACGGACACTTTTCGCCTGGATGAACGATTCGGCGTCGTCATGGGTAAATGGTGCTCGTTCCATAACGATTTCGCAGCACAACGGATTGCCAGTCTCTTCTCAGGGTTTGGATGCCGACCTCTCAGAATCGACGTGGATCATCGCTGACATGGCTGAGGTAACCGTTCTTGCAGTTGGCGGCACCGGCGAATCCCACGTCGGCGACGACGGCGCCCGTGTGCGCGGACTCCTCAGTGCCGTCACCGACGAACTCGACAGTCGATTCGATTCTCGCTGGGTCGCCTATCCCGCGTCGTACGGCCCGGTCGCCGACGGCGGCCTGAGCTTTCGGCACAGCACCGCGATGGGTGTGAAGGCCCTCACTGCCGAAATCGCACAGACAGACGGCCCAGTCATGCTGATCGGATACTCCCAGGGATGCAGTGTGATCCGCGCAGCACTTCCGACATTGACTTCTCCGACGCTGAACGGCGCCAACATCATCGGAGTCGGATTGATCTCGGATCCTCAACAACCGGCCGGTGTCATCGAAGGTTGTGAGGGACACGGCGTTGCCGGCGACGGACCCGAAGTCCACCCGTGGATTCCGGTCAAGTGGATCGGGCACCCACGGGACATGATCTGTAATGCCAGCGACGACAGCTACATTCGCGACATCGCAGACTTGACGCGCTGGATGTCCTTCTCCCAGGCACGCGTGTGGGCACGTAAGGTGTGGGAACTACTTCGCAGCAATGCTTTCCAGAACGCGCAGAAGACCCGGTTCAGCCCCAAGCAGTGGCGTACCGATCTACGACGCATTCGCACCGCGTTCCTCGAAGTCCTCGGCTATCTGCCGACGCGGTTGAACCTGAACCACTTTCAGCTGGAGAACCCTCGCGGCGGTAGACACATCAGCTACGCGATCGAACCTCTCGACGAGAGCGGACTGACCGGGTGCGAGCTTCTGGCGTCGTGGATGAAGGTCCAAGCGAACGGCATCGAGCAGCGCATTCACGCGGCCTGACCTTTACCGTTAGTTTACCTAACGAACCCCAGTGGGCCATTCGGCGCCTCTACGTTTCCTTTCATGCAACTGAGCAGAATATTGTCGTGCGCCGCCGTGACCGTCGCACTCCCCCTCACCGCCTTGGCGACCCCGGCCGCCGCATCGCCCACCGGAAGTCTCGACTGGTCCGGTTCGTTCGGTAGTTCAGCGCCCCAGCCGGTTTCGACGTTCGACGTCCAAGCCCACCGCGGCGGACTCGGCCTGTACACAGAGAGTAGCCTGGCCGCATTCTCCAACGCTCTCGAAATGGGCGTCAGCACATTGGAACTCGATACCCAGATCACCGAAGACGGGATCGCTGTCGTCACGCACGATCGTAAGATCTCGAACAAGAAATGCCTCGACACCGAGCCGGCAACTGCCGGTGACCCGGAGTTCCCCTACGTCGGCAAATTCGTCAACACGCTGAACCTGCAGCAGATCAAGACCATGGACTGTGGCACGCTCCCCCTTGCCGGATACCCTGAGCAGCAAAATGTTCCGGGAGCGAAAATGCAGACGCTCGAAGACGTCCTCGCTCTGGTGAAGTCGTACAACGCACCCGGAATCAAGCTCAACATCGAGACCAAGGTGGAAGCGGGAGCGCCTCACGAGACCGCGCCGCGTGAGCAGTTCGTCTCCGTAGTTCTCGACACGATCCGGGCAGCCGGATTGTTGGACAGCGTCACCATTCAGAGCTTCGACTGGGGCTCACTCATGCTCACCCGTCAACTCGCGCCGAGTGTGCCGGTCGTCGCGCTCACCAACGGCGACTTTCTCCAGGTAGGCAAGGACGGAGCGTCACCGTGGCTCGGTGGTCTGGACATCGATGATTTCGGTGGCGACGGCATCGCGGCGGTGGCAACCTTCGGCGCCTCCGGCTACTCCCCTGTCCAAGGAACTCCGCAGGGCGGAAAGGTCGGGGATCCCGGTTTCACCCTCTATCCGACAGCCGACATGATCGCGAGCGCACATGCGCGTGGCATGAAGGTCATCCCGTGGACCGTCGATGATCCCGCCACCATGCACGCCCTGATCGACCTCGGTGTCGACGGAATCATCACCGACTACCCCGATCGCCTCCGCGCCGTCCTGGCCGAGCGCGGTATGCCGCTACCTGCGTCTGCGGTCAAGAAGTAGCCCGCCCCCACTCCGAAGCAGGTACCTGAACAGGTAGTACGGCCGATGCCCGCGAGGTCCCGTCGGACGCATCCTGGACAGGTACTTGCTCGGGTGATCGGAGGTGAATTCTGATGATGTCTTTGAAGGATCAGTTGGACAACTGCGAATACCTACTTGCCGACGCGGAAATGGCCGGCGACTGGAATGCTGTTCGGCGATTCAGGGAATACCGACTGAGGCTGGTTCGGCAACTGTGCAGGCAAAGGGCTGCCGGTCTCTGCGCCTAGAGGCCCGGCCTGAGCCGTATCTGAGCTGAGTCCCTCTGGGCGGTTACGATCCGCCGTCGCCCGAGTCACAGTCGGGTGCTCTCACCAATTGAGCTACAGAAGGTATGGACCGCAGCGCTTTTCGACTGCGGTCTTTGTCTCCCGAACCATACGGACCCGCCTGTCGTCCGCGCTACTGATTTTCCACTCGACGATCTCTGGGCGATCACCGCTCTGAGTTGGTCCCCGCGTCCCCGCGGGGACGTCTCCGACAAGGCCACGCCGATACACCGCTGACCAGCTGTCGATGGAATGATGACCTGCGTGTCCATGTCCCCACCGCTGCCCGTCAAGAACGGGGTTGGCCCGACGCGCCTACGCATCCCGCTCTCTGGTCCGTGGGCGACGATCGCCGAGTACGTCGTAGCCAAGTTCGGCCATCTGGACGCCGAAAACTTGTATCGTCGGTTCGACGACGGTGAGTTCGTGAGTATCGACGGCCAGTCGATCTGCCGGAGCACAGAACTCAGCGCGCACCGGTTCGTCTGGTACTACCGTGAGTTGCCGGCGGAGGACCCCGTGCCGTTCCACGAGGAGATCCTGCACGTCGACGACGATCTCGTCGTCATCGACAAGCCACACTTTCTCCCGACCACCCCCAGCGGGCGGTACCTGCGTGAGTCGGCGCTCGTCCGCCTGCGGGTTCGTCTCGACAACCCAGATCTGACCCCGATCCATCGACTCGACCGCGGCACCGCAGGCGTGGTGATGTTCTCGGCCCGCCCCGCGACGCGCGGCGCCTACCAGTCACTGTTCGAGAAGCGTCAGGTCACGAAGGTCTACGAGGCAGTGTCAGCGCGACCGTCCCGGTGGGGCCAGGACGCACAGGGGTTCGCCGAATCCGATGGTCCCCTCGTTTACCGCAACCACATCGAAGCACGGCGTGGCGAGTTGCGGGTCCTCGTCGACGACAGCCGTGAACCCAACTCCGAGACCATGATCGAGGCGCGAGGGACGGGCGTGAGCGCCTCCGGACGTGCTGTGCTGCACACGGTTCTACGTCCGCAGTCCGGACGGATGCACCAGTTGCGGGTGCACCTGGCAGCTCTCGGCGCCGGGATTCTGGGCGACCGGCGATACCCCGACCTGCTCCCCGACGCGCCGGACGATCATTCCCTCCCGCTCCAATTGCTTGCGAGGGAACTCGAATTCACCGATCCGCTGTCGGGGAGACCACGGCGGTTTGTCACACGTCGGGCGCTCAGTGAGACGCCCGTGCGGTGAGGACCCGAAGCCAGATCTAGACGTTGAAGCGGAACTCCACCACATCGCCGTCGGCCATGACGTATTCCTTGCCCTCCATGCGGACCTTGCCGGCAGCCTTGGCCGCGGCCATGGAACCGGCCTCGACGAGGTCGTCGAAGGACACGATTTCAGCCTTGATGAAGCCGCGCTCGAAGTCGGTGTGAATGACGCCGGCAGCCTGGGGCGCGGTGTCACCCTTGTGGATGGTCCAGGCGCGAGCTTCCTTCGGACCAGCCGTCAGGTAGGTCTGCAGGCCCAGAGTGTGGAAGCCGGTGCGCGCGAGAGCGTGCAGGCCCGGCTCGGTCTGACCGATCGAGTCGAGCATTTCCTGGCGGTCTTCCTCGTCCAGCTCGAGGAGTTCCTGCTCGACCTTCGCGTCGAGGAACACGGCGTCGGCCGGCGCGACGGAAGCGCGCAGTTCCGCGATCTTCGCCTCGTCGGTGAGCACCGACTCGTCAGCGTTGAAGACGTACAGGAAGGGCTTGGTGGTGAGCAGGCTCAGTTCGCGCAGCAGCGAGAAGTCGAGCTTGTCCTTGACGCTGAAGAGCGTCGTGCCCTCGTTGAGGAAGGCCTGGGCCTTGAGTGCCTCGTCGTGCGCCGGCTTGAGCTCCTTGTTCTTGCGAGCTTCCTTGTCCAGACGCGGGAGAGCTTTCTCCAAGGTCTGCATATCGGCGATCACGAGCTCGGTCTCGATGACCTCGATGTCGGAGGCCGGGTCGACCTTGCCGTCGACGTGGATGACGTCGTCGTCGGCGAAGACGCGCACTACCTGGCAGATGGCGTCCGCTTCACGGATGTTGGCCAGGAACTTGTTGCCAAGGCCTGCGCCCTCGGACGCGCCCTTCACGATTCCCGCGATGTCGACGAACGACACGGTCGCGGGGAGGATGCGCTCGGAGCCGAAGATCTCGGCGAGCTTCTGCAGCCGCGGATCGGGCAGCTCGACCAGGCCGACGTTGGGTTCGATGGTCGCGAACGGGTAGTTCGCTGCCAACACGTCGTTGTTGGTCAGTGCATTGAAGAGGGTGGACTTGCCGACGTTGGGCAGTCCGACGATTCCGAGGGTAAGGCTCACGGTCTGTGGATTCTACGGCCTTGCGGCGACGTGACGGGTACTCGCCCCACCGTCACGTCGCGGCAGGTGATCAGTTGTAGGTATACGAATCGACGGACGACACGATCGCAACCAGGAAGATGACGTAGAACGCGATGAACAGCACCCAGCAGATGACGGCGATGAGGAGCGAGATCTGCCCGAGCTTCTTCACCCGCTCGGACGCGTACTGCGCGCCCTGGTGATCGCCCATCGCCCACTTCGGGTAGATGTCGTGGAGATGGTTGAACGCGGCGAACGCGATAGGCCAGAAGAACAGGATCGACGCGACGGCCCATCCCGCGTTGGACTTCGGCGGACCGTACTGGGGCGCCGCGTACGTGGGAGCGGCGCTGTACTGCTGGGGCGCGCTGTACTGCTGACCGGTCGGATACTGCTGCCCGGCGGAATACTGCGGGTCAGTCGAGTACTGCGGGTCGGTCGGGTACTGCTGGCCCGTCGGATACTCCTGGCCTGCTGAATATTGCTGCCCGGCTGAATACTGCTGGCCCGCCGGATACTGCTGCTCCTTCGGATCTTGCGGGTCGGTCGGATATTGCGGTTCGGTCATCATTCCCCCAAAGAGTCGGATTCGGTTCTCTATCGCAGAACCTAGTGGAGACTTACCGCTGCCGTGTCACAGTGGGCGCCTACGCTCTCGAGGTGACTCGGATGCTGATCGTGCTCTTGATATGGATAGTGGGTCTCGGCACCGCCGCGCTCGCAATTGTCGCCTCGCCCGGATGGTGGGTGATCGCTGTCGTCACTCTCGCGCTGGCGGCGATGGGCACCTATGACCTCACTCAGAGGTCCCACAGCATCCTCCGTAACTATCCGGTCCTGGGGCACGCGCGATTCCTCCTCGAGAAGATTCGACCGGAGATCCAGCAGTACTTCGTCGAATCATCCACCGATGGAATGCCATTCGATCGCGAAACGCGAGATCTGGTTTACGAGCGCGCCAAGGGAACGCTGGCTGAGGAGCCGTTCGGGACCGAGCGCGACGTCAATGCGATCGGCTACGAGTTCATGACGCATTCGATTCGCGCACGCACAGCCTCCGACACCGTTCCGCGAGTTCGCCTCGGCGGACGCGATTGCACGAAACCGTACGACATCGCTCTCTTGAACGTCTCCGCGATGAGCTTCGGGTCGTTGTCCGCCAACGCAATCGAGGCCCTCAACGCCGGCGCAGCCAAAGGCGGCTTCGCCCACGACACCGGCGAAGGCGCGATCAGTCCGTATCACCGCAAACACGGCGGCGATCTGATCTGGGAAATCGCCTCGGGATACTTCGGATGCCGAACCGAGGACGGCCGATTCGATCCTGACCGTTTTGCCGAGCGTGCCGGCCTCGATCAGGTGAAGGCCATTTCGATCAAGCTCTCGCAAGGTGCGAAACCCGGGTTGGGTGGCGTGCTTCCCGGAGTCAAGGTCTCCCCCGAAATCGCTGAAACCCGCGGGGTACCCGTCGGCCAGACCGTGATTTCGCCACCCGCGCACACCGCGTTCAGCACCCCGGTCGAACTGGTCGATTTCATCGCGACCCTGCGAAAACTGTCGGGCGGCAAGCCGGTCGGGATGAAACTGTGTGTCGGCTCGCGTCGTGAATTCCTCGGAATCTGCAAAGCGATGATCGAGCGAGGCATCACGCCCGACTTCGTCATCGTCGACGGTTCCGAAGGCGGAACCGGCGCTGGTCCGGTGGAGTTCGAGGACCACATGGGCATGCCGTTGACCGAAGGCCTGATGCTCGTGCACAACGCCTTGGTGGGGACTGGTCTGCGCCCTCTCGTGAAAGTCGGCGCTTCCGGAAAGGTGGCGAGCGGTTCCGACATCGTCAAACGCATCATCCAGGGCGCAGACTTCACGATGGCGGCCCGCGCAATGATGTTCGCAGTGGGCTGCATTCAGGCCCAGATGTGCCACACCAACCGCTGCCCGGTCGGCGTTGCCACTCAGGATCCGGCACGCACCCGCGCACTCGACATCCCCGACAAGAGTGAGCGCGTCTACCGATTCCAGAAGGCAACCGTCGCCAGCGCACAACAGATGATCGCGTCGATGGGCATCGATTCGTTCGACCAATTACAACCGGGAATGCTCAACCGCCGCGTCGACGGTCTCACCACCCGCACCTATGCCGACCTGTTCGACTGGCTGATGCCGGGCGAACTGCTCGACTCCCCGCCGCAGAGCTGGCTCACCGATTGGATCGACGCCGACGCTCACCGATTCTGACGCCGGTCGACTCCCGCGCCACAGATCGCGCGGATTCACCCTTCTGGTCCTACAGTGACAGATGGCCCGCTGTGACGGCGGCCACACGTGCACTAGTGGACGGAGTTCGACGATGAGCTTGACGACTGCGCCGGAACCAAATGTCGAGTACCTGAAAACCGATCCTGACCTGCCACCTGTCGGCGTCATCGACAAGACGCCCATTTCCACGACTGCGCGCGTTGTCTTCCTTGTTCTCGGACTGGTCGGCGCGGGCGCCTGGTACATGATTGCGATCGTCCGCGGTGAACACATCAGCGCCGTGTGGTTCGTGTTGGCCGCGATTTGCACCTACCTGATCGCCTACCGCTTTTATGCGCGGTTGATCGAACGCAAGATCGTCAAACCCCGCGACGACGTCGCAACTCCCGCCGAGATCATGGAGAACGGCGCCGACTACATGCCGACCGACCGTCGGGTGCTGTTCGGTCACCACTTTGCGGCAATCGCCGGTGCCGGTCCCCTTGTCGGACCCGTCCTGGCCGCTCAGATGGGATATCTTCCGGGAACGATCTGGATCATCGTCGGCGTGGTGTTCGCCGGGGCGGTGCAGGACTTCATGGTCCTGTGGATCTCGTCGAAGCGCCGCGGGCGCAGCCTCGGTCAGATGGCCCGCGAAGAACTCGGCCTCGTCGGCGGCGTCGCCGCATTGATCGGCGTGTTCGTCATCATGATCATCCTCATCGCGGTGCTCGGACTTGTTGTCGTCAATGCGCTCGCCGAGTCCCCGTGGGGTGTGTTCTCGATCGCGATGACCATCCCCATCGCACTGTTCATGGGCGTGTACCTGCGGTATCTGCGGCCGGGCAAGGTTTCCGAGGTTTCCTTGATCGGCGTCGTCCTGCTTCTCCTGGCCATCGTCTCCGGCGGCTGGGTTGCCGATACCGGTTGGGGCGCAGACTGGTTCACCCTCTCGAAGGTGACCATCGCGTGGCTGATGATCGCGTACGGATTCGCCGCATCGGTGCTGCCGGTCTGGCTGCTCCTGGCGCCGCGTGACTACCTGTCGACGTTCATGAAGGTCGGCACCATCGCACTGCTTGCCATCGGAATTCTGGTTGCACGGCCCGCCCTGAACATGCCGGCAGTGACGCCGTTCGCCTCCAACGGCGAAGGCCCGGCCTTTGCCGGTTCACTGTTCCCGTTCCTGTTCATCACCATTGCCTGTGGCGCACTCTCGGGATTCCACGCGCTGATCGCTTCCGGTACGACGCCGAAGCTGCTCGAGAAGGAAAGCCAGACCAAGATGATCGGGTACGGCGGCATGCTGACCGAATCGTTTGTCGCGATCATGGCTCTGGTCACCGCCTGCATCCTCGATCAGCACCTGTACTTCGCACTCAACGCTCCCGCGGCGCTCACCGGTGGAACACCGGAAACCGCAGCCGAATACGTCAACAATCTGCCCCTCGGCACTGCCCCCATCACACCGGACGTGCTGACTCAGGCAGCCGAGGCCGTCGGCGAAGAATCGATCATCTCGAGAACCGGCGGCGCCCCGACACTCGCGTTCGGCATGTCCGAAGTGCTCAGCGACGTCTTCGGCGGTGACTCGCTGAAGTCGTTCTGGTACCACTTCGCGATCATGTTCGAGGCTCTATTCATCCTCACCACGATCGATGCCGGCACTCGCGTCGCTCGATTCATGCTCTCGGACTCGCTCGGCAACTTCGGCGGTCCGGCAAAGAAGTTCAAGGACCCGTCGTGGCGCATCGGTGCGTGGCTGTGCTCGCTGATCGTGGTCGCTGCGTGGGGCGCGATCCTGCTCATGGGTGTCACCGATCCCCTCGGCGGAATCAACACACTCTTCCCGCTCTTCGGCATCGCCAACCAGCTACTGGCCGCGATCGCCCTGACGGTGGTCATGACGATCGTCATGAAGAAGGGCCTGTTCAAATGGGCCTGGATCCCCGGCGTGCCGTTGGTGTGGGACCTGGTCGTGACCATGACCGCGTCGTACCAGAAGATCTTCTCCGACAACCCCGCGATCGGTTACTGGGCTCAGCACAACGTGTTCAAGGATGCGAAGGCTGCAGGCGAGACGGCGCACGGTTCTGCGAAGACTCCGGAGGCCATCGATGCCGTCATTCGCAACACCTTCATCCAGGGCACGCTGTCGATCATCTTCGCGTCACTGGTGATCGTCGTGGTCATCGCCGGGATCATCGTATGTGCCAAGGCAATCCGAGCCGGCGGGCTGCCGACCACCGAGTCTCCGGAAGAACCGTCGAAGATCTTCGGACCCGCCAGCTTCATTCCGACGCCTGCGGAGAAGGAAATCCAGAAGGAATGGGACGAGCTCATCAAAGCCGGGAAGGTCCGTGCGCCCGGCGCCGCGCACGGAGGTGGGCACTGACCATGACCATGACGGCAAAACTCACCACAGCGTTCCGCGGAACGCTGTGGTGGGTTCGCTCGGTGATGGGTGATCTCGACTATCAGCGTTACGTCGAGCACACCCGACGCCACCACGCCGACTCACCGGTGATCAGCGAACGAGAGTTCTGGCGCCGCCGGCACGCAGCAGCCGACGCCAACCCAGGCGCCCGCTGCTGCTGAATCCCGCGCTTGGTGAATCTCCGTCAGGGGCAGGTGGCCTTCGCGAGTTCGTAAATGTGGCCGGCCTGCTCGTCGGTAGGCTTGTTGCCGTTGTTCTCGGCCAGGGCGGTGATCTTGGTCTTGACCTCCGCCTCGTCCGTGCCGTTGGCGACCTCGGTACACGTGGTCGTCAAGATCTCCTCGATGTCTGCGTCGTCGCGATTCTCCGCCAACGGCGCGTAAGCCCCACGGAACGTGGCGACGAACAGCGCTGTCTTGCCCTGATCGATGGCGTTGCCCGCGGACTGTTTGGCTGTCTCGAGCGCCTGTTGCCCGCTCGTGACTGCTTCGCTGATCTTGTTCTGCGCGTTGTCCTGATCCTCGGTGCTACACGCGGTGAGCCCGAGAACGACGATTGCTGCTGCCCCGACTGCTGCTGCGATTCTCATGACGGAAATGTTAGTCCGATCGGCATGCTTCAAAACACAGTATTGCAGCGCAACACACGAGTTATCGCACGCAGTCGTTACGATCAGCTCAGCTAGATCACCGGATTCGCACATCGGCGAGGAGATCCCTGCGCCGACGGAAAGGACGATCAGTGAGCGAGCAAGACAAGGGGACGTCCGTAGGGGTGCGCAAGCGCGACCGCGGCGAGATCATCGGGCAAGGGGGTATGTGGCTCGCAAAGTGGTCGTTGGTGTTGGCGTCGATTTCGCTGGGCGCCTGGATTTTCGGCTGGCTGATCGAAAAGCTCTGGGTCATCATCCTGCCGGTGGCTCTGGCTATCGTTGTCGCGACAGTCATGTGGCCGCCGACCCGCGGAATGATCAAGCGCGGTATGCCACCGGCCGCGGCAGCCGGCATCACCTTGGTGCTCTCGATCGGAATCTTGGCCGGCGTGATCGCAGGCATCGTTCCGTCAGTGGTCAGCCAGGCCCCCGAGCTCGCGAACAAGACCACCGAGGGCATCAACCAGGTTCAGGACTGGCTCCAGGGTCCGCCGCTGAACCTGAAGGACGACCAGATCGACAACGCCGTCCACGCAGTCATCACCAAGGTGCAGGAAAGTGGAACCGCCATCGCTTCAGGCGTTTTCAGCGGCGTGAGTACCGCGAGCTCCTTGTTGGTCACGCTCGGTTTGGTTCTGATTCTCGCCTTCTTCTTCATCAAGGACGGACCGAGGTTCATCCCCTGGCTCCACGCTGTCGGCGGCGGACGCGCCGGTCGGCATCTCGAAGAGGTCCTCACCCGCATGTGGGACACGCTCGGCGGATTCATCAGGACTCAAGCGCTGGTGAGCCTCATCGACGCGGTCTTCATCGGCGCCGGATTGCTGATCCTCGGCGTCCCACTGGCACCGGTGCTGGCAATTCTCACGTTCATCGGTGGCTTCATCCCGATCGTCGGCGCGTTTGTCGCCGGCGCCCTGGCCGTGTTGGTTGCGCTGGTGGCCAACGGTCTCACCACCGCCATCATCGTGCTGATCATCATCCTGGCGGTACAGCAGATCGAAGGAAACGTCCTTCAGCCAGTGCTGCAGAGCAAGTCGATGAAACTCCACGCCGTCATCGTGCTGCTTGCCGTGGCCGCCGGTAGCTCGCTGTACGGCATCGTCGGCGCCTTCCTCGCAGTGCCCGTCGCCGCGGTGGCAGCAGTTGTCATCCGGTACATCGGAGAGCAGATCGACGAGCGCGCAAGCGACAACGAGCCGATGCCCGCCGGCGACGCGTCGGACATCCTCGAAGATCAAGACGACGACGCCGACGCCGAATCAGAGGTAGAGAACAAAAAGGCCTGATCAGCCTGCAATCACGTTCACCGAGGAGCCTGCACGTCCGCGAATGACGTGCAGGCGACTCGGGATTCGCTGCCTCATCTCGTCCACGTGACTGACGATGCCCACCACTCGTCCTCCGTCGCGAAGCTCGTCCAACACAGCCATCACCGAGTCGAGGGTGTCGGCGTCGAGAGTGCCGAATCCTTCGTCGATGAACATCGTGTCGAGAACGATTCCGCCGGACTCCGCCGCAACCACATCGGCGAGTCCGAGCGCCAAAGACAATGACGCCAAGAACGATTCACCACCGGAGAGCGTCTTCGCCGAGCGAACGACTCCCGTGAAGTCGTCGCGGATGTCGAGTCCCAGACCGCCGCGGCGACCCCGAGAACCTGCCTCGTCACTGTGCACGAACTCGTACCGACCCCCGGACATCCGCTGCAGCCGAACCGACGCCGATACGGCGATCTCTTCCAACCGCGAAGCGAGCACATACGCTCGCAGCGACATCTTGCGACTGTTCTGACCTTTGCCTGCGATCACGTCGGCGAGGGCCGCGAGTTCGTCGTGCAGTTCCCGCTCGGGCGCAACCGCCTCGTATGCCTTCTCGAGTTGTCCGCTGAACCGTTCGAGATCCGACACACGGTTCTCGGCCAGGGATGCGGCTGCAACAGCCGAGTTCACCACCTCGGCGCACTGAACGGCGAGGCTGCGAGGACCCTCGACGTCGACTGTCTCGATTTCGCCCACCGCAACGACCTCGGGGTCGTCGAGGATGGTGCGAGCGGCCACCTCGAGGTCACGCGCTTTGGCGAGTTCGGTTTCGATCGCCGCGATTCGGGCAGGCGATCTCACCCCTTCGATCGCAGCCTCGACCGAATCGAATCCGGCAGCGGCCGCCGCAGCGGCCAGTTTGGTCGACAGTTCCGCCGATCGCGCCTGCGCACGAACGGCCTCGTCACGCATCTCAGATGCCGCCGTGGCCGCGGAGGCAAGCCTGTCGAACCGCGAGCGCCGAGCAGCGATGGTCGAATCTTCTCCCACCGCAGCGACAATCGCCGCTCGAATCTGCTCGACCGTGGCCGACAGTGTCGTCATTCGCTCGGTCAGTGCTGCCAATTCGGCAGTCAGAGAAGCCGATTCCTGTTGCAGCTCGCCGTCACGCTCGTTGAGTTGCGCGAGCTTGTCGGCCAACACTCCAACCTGACCGGCAGAGTGTGTCGCCTCGTCGACGGCGCTCTGAGCCGCGGCGCGGAGCCTGTCGAGTTCTTCGACGTCTCCATCCCCGCCGCGGGCGATCACGCGGTCGATGTCACGGTCGACGGCTACCTGGCGGTCGACTACCTTGCTCAGGGCTTTCTCCGCTGCACGCTCGGCTGCGGACGCGGCTTCCAGATCGGGCTCGGTGACCGTGACGACGTCCGACTGCGCCAGGGCAGGGTGTTCACGCGAACCACACACCTGGCAAGGGTCACCGGGCGCGAGTGAACTCGCCAACTCCGCCGCCATGCCTTCGATACGCTTCTGCACGAGATCGAGCCAGCGCCCGCGAGCACTCTGATGGACGTCGCGCGCATCCAACACCTGCACACGAATCTTCTCGGCTTGCGCACGCAGAGAGACGATTTCATGGGCCGCCGTCGCAGCATCCGACGCTCTGACGAGTGCCGCCTCGAGGCCAGGCAGAGCCGCGTGAGCGCGTTGCGCATCCTCCAGTCGTTGGCCGGCCGAGCGCACCAGTTCTGGCAGTTCGGTGCGTTCAACCGCGATGGCATCGATGCGCTCGGACAGGGAGTCTCGCCGAACTCCGAGTTTCTCGATCTCGGCTTCCGCCGAATCGGCTCGGCGAGCGTCCTCCGCCATTGCGTCCAGGCGAACGATCTCGTCACGCCAGGTCCGGATCCGAGTTACGACGCGTTGGCGCTCATCGTCGGTGGGTGGCCACACTCCCGGCTCGAAAATCTCCGGCCCGCCCGTTGCCGAGTAGGTCGACATCGCGGTGTTCATCGATTCCAGCGATGCGACAAGACCCACGCGGGCAGTCTCTACATCGTCGGCGACAGCAGCTACCTGCACAGCCCGCCTGGCGGTCTCGAGTTCGGCGCCGATCGCAGAACGGTGCGCGGTGCCCGTGTTGAAGGCTGCGAGTTCAGCAGTTGCACGATTACGGCGAGCGAGCAGCTCTGCGGTTCGCTGCGCCGTTGCGAGCACCCGATTAGCCTCGGCTGCTGCATCTTTGGCGGTCACCATCTCGGCGAGACTTGCATCGCGGGTGTCCTGAGCCTCGGCGAGGAGTTTGCGCGACCATTCCAGTGGGTGCGCCTCGGCGCCCACCTCCAGCCCAGCGGCAGTCTCGACCTTGGCGAGCAGCAGTCGCACGGATTGCTCTCTGGCGGCGAGCGCGGTAGCACTTGCCTTTCGTTTGGCGTCGAACCATGCCTCCACGGAGACAAAACGCTTGGTGTCGAACAGACGCTCGAGCAGTTTGCCTCGCTCGTCGCTTTCGGCGCGCAGAAATTTGGCGAACTCACCCTGCGGCAAGAGCACCACCTGGAAGAACTGATCAGCGCTCATGCCCATGAGACGGTTGATCTCGTCACCGATGTCAGGGATGCGCGAAAGATTCTCGCCGCGGCCGTCCAACCACGTCAGCGTGGCCTTGGCATTCTCGGTAATCGAACCGGTCCCGCGCTTCTTCGGTCGCGAATACTCCGGACTGCGAACGAGTTTGATTCGGCGACCACTGATGGTCGCCTCCAGTTCCACGCGCGGCACCGAACCGGCCGGCGCGTGATCCGACAGCAATCGCTTGCCCTCGTTGCGCGCGCCCGGCACCCGCCCGTACAGGGCGAACGCAACCGCGTCGAGAATCGTGGTCTTGCCTGCCCCGGTGTCGCCGTGAAGAAGGAACAACCCATCTGCACCCAAACGGTCGAAGTCGACTTCGACCGTGTCGGCAAAGGGCCCGAAACAGCTGACTTCGAGTTTGTGCAGTCTCACGCGGTTTCACCCAGTTCTACCGTGGACTCCTCGGCGCGCGCGGCAGCGCTGAGCGCTTCGGTCATCAACGAGACCTCACGCTCGGACGGGTCACTACGCACTGCCGAGACAAAGCCGCGGGCGATCTCCAGGTCGGTTCGACCACGAACCGCGTCGCGGTACTTGAGATCCGATTGTCCTTCCGGCCTTTGCCATTCGAGATGAACGGCAAACGGGAAACGGGCTTGAAGTTGCCTCATGGCATCGACCGGACGGACCGGGTCGGTGAGCAATGCGGAGACATAGCACTGCTCGGAATCGGCATATTTCGACTCGGTGAGTAGTTCGTCGAGTGTCCCCACTACCTGGCTCAGCCCCCGAATGACCGGGAGATCCAGGCGCTGCACCGACGACAGGCCGGCGGCGTCGAGTTCGATCAGCAGCGCCGCCTTACGGTGGCTGCGCTCACCGAACGAATACGGCAACGGTGAGCCTGAGTATCGAACACTCTCCGAGAGCATCTGCGGAGAATGCAGGTGCCCGAGGGCGACATAATCGACGCCGTCGAACTCGCCCACCGCGACGGTCTCCACTCCGCCGACCGAGATCGAGCGTTCCGATTCGGAGGCCTCACCGCCCACCACGAAGGCATGGGCGAGCAATACCGATCGAGTCGACGGGTCGGCAGCCGTTCGCTCGGCGAGATCTCGCCGAACACGCGACATGGCCGCTCCGAGGATGTCGGAATGAGTACGAGCCCGGGGCACGTCCAACTCGACGCGCGTGATCTCCGGCTCGAGATACGGAATCCCGTAAAACGCGACCGGCCCGAACTGATCGCCCAGCATCACCGGAGTACCGATCTGGCCGACGCGGGTGATCAGGTGCAATCCGCCGGCAGCGGCGAAGGATGCCCCGGCCCCGAGCCGCACCGCTGAATCGTGGTTGCCGGACGTGGCGACGATGACCGCTCCGGCAGCCCGGATCGCCTCGAAGCCTCGATTACACACCGTGACCGCGTCGGAACTGGGAATGGAGCGGTCGTAGATGTCGCCGGGCACGACCACGACGTCGACACCGTGTTCGCGGACGGAATCCGCGATGGACCCGAGCACACTCGCCTGATCGGCCAACAGATCGACGCCGTGAAAGGTGCGACCTATGTGCCAATCGGAGGTGTGCAGAATCTTCATGAATCCGACGGTAGAGCAGCCCACCGACACCACCGATCTCCCACGCTGACGGCTCCGGCGGTGTGCCCCAACCCACGAGCGTCCGGTGACCCTGCACACAATCCGTCCGGTTCGTTTGGCGAAGAACCCGAAACCATCGCGCCATCGCGTAGATAAATGCGCCAGCCACGACCCGCACAAACACGGCCGACAACGCAAGAACCGCTAATGTCGTTATGTGTCTGCAACCCAACGTGCTCGCTCCGGGGTACCGCTGGACAAGCGATCGCTCATCGTGACCGTCCCCGGCCTGCCCTGGTGGGGAGTGATCCTGCTTGCTGCCGGTGTCACCGCCGTCGGCGTACTGATCGATGCCACCGGAGGCGGCGGAGAGCTCACCGCGGTGTTCTCGACGTTCTACTTCCTGGGCTGTCTCTTCGCTGTGGTTGCCGCTTCGAACAAGGCTCTCTTCACCGCGATGGCCCAACCGCCGTTGCTGCTCTTCGCTGCGGTGCCGATCGGGCACACGCTCATCGGCAAGGACAACAGCACCGCACTGCGCGACATCGCGATCAACATCGCGTACCCGTTGGTCAACCGCTTTCCGATCATGTTGGCAGCAACCGTCGTAGTGCTGATCATCGGCGGTTTCCGGTACTTCCTGCTCAATCAGCGTCCCACCGGGCCTGCGCGCTCGACCCGCTCCCGCCGCTCGGCGGCCGCCACTCGTGACTCCTCTGCGGCTACAACGCGAGAACAGTCCGCACCCGAGACCGGACGTCGCCGCAGAGTCTCGGACGCACCCGTCGCCGGGCCCCCGCGCCGCCGCGCCCCCGAGGTGGACGAACAGCCTGCCTACCGAAGCGCTCCCCGGCGCGAACCGATCGAAGACGAGCGCCCGCTGCCGCCCCGGAGAAGCCCAGTGCCACCCAGGGTCGATCGCGCACACCAACCGCCTACGCGTCGCCCTCAGCCGGACAGTCGGCCAGTAGCAGACGACGACTACCCGTCGTACGGTCGCCGCCGGGCGCCCGAGCCCACTCCGTCGCCCAGGCGTGAGGAGCGGATGGAGCCCTTCTTCGCTTCGGGTGACGACGTATCGCCGCCGCTGCCCCCGCGCCGCCGCCCACCCGGAGTCGATCTTCCGGCGTATCCGCCGCCGAGAGTTCGGTATCGCGATCGCGAAGAGCCCTGACAGACGAGCCCGGTACCAAAAAATGCGGGGCACCTTCCAGATGGAAGGTGCCCCGCATTTTTTGTGCTGTTCTAGGACGTGCGCGCTGCCCGCAATTCGCGGGGAAGAGCGAACACCAGAGTCTCGTTGGCTGTGGTGACGGGCTGAACGTCGTTGTATCCGTGCTCGGCCAGAAGCTCGATCACGCCGCGCACGAGCACCTCGGGTACTGATGCACCTGACGTGATGCCAACTGTCTGGACACCCTCGAGCCACGCGAGATCGACCTCACGGGCGTAGTCGACCAGGTACGACGCGGCAGCGCCCGCGCCGAGCGCGACCTCGACCAGGCGAACCGAGTTGGACGAGTTCCGTGAACCAACCACGATCACGAGATCGCACTCGGGAGCCATCGCCTTGACCGCGACCTGACGGTTCTGCGTGGCGTAGCAGATGTCGTCGGACGGCGGGTCCTGAAGATTGGGGAAGCGCTCGCGCAGGCGTGCGACGGTCTGCATCGTCTCGTCGACGCTCAGTGTGGTCTGGGAAAGCCAGATGACCTTCGACTCGTCGCGCACCGTGACCGCGTCGACCGAATCCGGGCCGTCGACGATGGTGACGTGATCGGGAGCCTCACCTGCGGTGCCCTCGACCTCCTCGTGGCCTTCGTGGCCGATGAGCAGAATGTCGTAATCGTCGCGAGCGAATCGCTTTGCTTCCTGGTGCACCTTCGTGACCAGGGGGCACGTCGCGTCTATCGTGCGCAGGTTCCGCTCGGCAGCCGAATCGTGGACGGCCGGAGACACACCGTGCGCCGAGAACACGAGGAGTGATCCTTCGGGAACCTCGTCGGTTTCGTCGACGAAGATCACGCCTTGATCTTCGAGCGTCTCGACGACGTGGCGATTGTGGACGATCTCCTTACGCACGTAGATGGGTGCGCCGTGCTTCTCGAGCGCCTTCTCGACGGTCTCGACCGCACGGTCGACGCCGGCGCAGTAGCCGCGAGGCTCGGCGAGGAGCACACGCTTGGCGCTGCCCTTGCGGGTGGACGGCGAATCAGCCGAGTGCGCGATACCGAGATTGAGAGGAACAGCCGAAGACATGTGACCAGCCTACTGGCACGTCGAACGTGAGACACTCCGGCAAACGTGAACACCTCGGTTCAGTGCCTTGATCGACGTTTCTCAGCACCCCGATCGACGGTTGCGAAGTGAACGAGTCCGGCCGTCACAGGCAAGTCGGCTACCGATTGTCGGTGCTTTGCGGCAAGCTGTGGGAATGATCCGACCACCGTTCGTGGCGCGCGTTGCCGCGGGACTCGCTGTCACCGCGATGGAAGAGGCAAGGAAGTTGCCCACCACCGCTGTCGCCCTGCCGATGACCGCCGTGAGCCAGATGCTGCAGACAAGCATGCGCGTGCAGCAGTCGATCACCTCGCTGGCGATCAAGGGCGATCAGGCATTTGCACTGATCAACTGGTCTTCCGAGGACGAACAGCCAGAGTGGGCGGTCTTCGACGACGACGTCGACGCTCCCGCGGACTCGGCACCTTCCACCGGATCGACCACCGCTGACACCCCGACCAACGCCGGACGCTTCGCGCTCTACTCGCTCGAGCCGACTGCGCCCATCGAGGAGCCCGCACCCGTCGCCGAGTCCGAATCCGCGGCAGCTACGACGGACAAGCCTGCCGAAGAGCCCGAGATCGTCACGGAACTCGACTACCCCAACCTCACACTCGCACAGCTCCGTGCGCGCATCCGGACGCTCAGCATCGACGAGCTGACCGCCGTCCTGGACTACGAGAATGCGACGCTCGCCCGCGCACCGTTCCAGACCATGCTCACCAACCGCATCACCACAGCCAAGGCAAAGTGACTTCCGCAACGCCCCCCGCTTCATCGCAGCGATCGTCCGGCGCCAGCAGCGCTGAACAGCCGTGGCCGGTCCGCACGGTTTCCGCCAAGGTCGCCGGCTGGATCGATCGACTCGGCAGCATCTGGGTCGAAGGTCAGATCACCCAGATCAATGCACGCCCCGGCACCCGAACGGCCTTTCTCGTTCTGCGTGATCCGTCGGCAGACATGTCGCTGTCGATCACATGCTCACCGCAGTTGTTGCACAACTCTCCGGTGCCGTTGACCGAGGGCTCGCGTGTCGTGATGTTCGGCAAGCTCTCGTTCTACACCGGACGTGGAACGGTGTCGTTGCGTGTCACCGAGATTCGCGCCGTGGGTATCGGTGAACTCCTGGCCCGCATCGAGAGACTGCGCGCCTTGCTCGCCGCCGAGGGCTTGTTCGATCCGAGACTCAAACGGCCGCTTCCGTTTCTGCCCGGCACGATCGGCCTGATCACGGGCCGAGCGAGTGCGGCCGAGAAGGATGTCGTCTCGGTCGCCCATCGTCGTTGGCCTGCCGTGGCGATCGCGGTGCGTAACACCGCGGTTCAGGGCCCGACTGCCGTTCCCCAGATCATCGAAGCGCTGAAGGAACTCGACGCCAACCCGGTGGTCGACGTCATCATCCTCGCTCGGGGCGGCGGTAGCGTCGAGGATCTTCTGCCGTTCTCCGACGAAGCACTGTGCCGCGCCATCGTGGCCTGCACGACGCCGATCGTCAGTGCCATCGGCCACGAGCCGGACAGCCCGCTCAGTGACCACGTCGCCGACCTGCGCGCAGCCACACCCACCGACGCGGCCAAGCGCGTCGTACCCGACGCGGTTGCGGAAGCTGCTCTGGTTGCGGATCTTCGTGACCGCAGCGCTGCGGCACTGCGCAGCTGGGTCAAGCGTGAGTCTCATCTGATCGAACAGTTGCGCACTCGACCGGTCATGGCATCACCGCTGCTCGCGGTGGATCGCCGCGCCGAAGAGGTCGAACGGCTCCAAGCCGCCGGACGACGCGATGTGACTCGGTTGATCGACTCCGAGTCCCGAACGATCGAGCATCTGCGCGCCCGGCTCACCACGCTGGGCCCCGCCGCGACGCTGGCCCGCGGATACGCAGTCGTGCAACGTGTTGTCGCCGACGGCGACCCGGAGGTTCTGCGCTCGGTCGAGGACGCGCCACCCGGTACCCAGATTCGAGTTCGACTTGCAGACGGCGCCGTTCGCGCCGCAGTGATGGGAAGAGAAAAATGAGCAACGCCACCGATACCGACATCAACGAGCTCGGCTACGAAGCCGCCCGCGACGAACTGGTGAGCGTCGTGAAGATTCTCGAACAGGGCGGTCTGGACCTCGACGCGTCACTCTCATTGTGGGAGCGAGGCGAAGCGTTGGCCAAGCGTTGTGAAGAGCATTTGGCCGGCGCCAGGGCTCGCGTCGAAAAGGCTCTGGCCGAAGCGGACGAATAACGTCCGCTCCGACCGCAGAACCTATGGCGTGATCGGCTGCGCTGCGCCGACCTTCTCGGCAAGAATCCGGAACTCTTCCGGCGTCGCCGCGCCCGTGAGCAACAGGCGAACGTCCCCGACGTCGGTGACCCAGATCGACTCGACGCCTTCGCCGCCGAAGACGTTCCACGTATCGGCACCGACGGTCTCGACTCCGGTCGCGAATCGCTGTCCACCGGCAACGTGTGACACCAACGGGAATTCCTCGGCGTTGCTCTGTGTCAGCTGGATGTAGCGACCACTGGTCGTGATGAATCCCACAGTGCTCGAATCTCCGCCGCCGTCGCCGGAGATGATTTTGCGACTGCCGGAGTTCGGCGTCCACCCGTCCGGAACACCGGGATTACGGATGGGAAATCCGAGTTCCTTCGCGTCGTAGTTCAGAGCTGCGTCCACGTCGACGCTCGGGATAGGCCCCTGCGTCGGGCCGCCAGGACTGAACGTGCACTGGCTGGCGATGCCCGCAATGATGATGCAGAACAGCACCAACGGTACGAGAGACCAGACCATGTCTTTGTTGTCTTCGAGAATGCGGGGTTTCTTCGATGCCACACCCCCAGTATCCAGGTACTCCGCAGTAGATACGATTCCCGGTCCCCCTCGAGCAAGACAAAACGTCTCTGCGGCGACCCGACAGCGCACGTAGCCGCTCCCATCTGGGACAATGACGCCTGAAGAAACCACTGCGTCGACACACCCCGTCGACCGCGACCGCGCCAGGAGGCACCGCACATGACGGCCAGCAGCACTCATCGTGAGACCCCGGACCGTAACCTCGCACTCGAATTGGTCCGAGTCACCGAAGCCGGTGCTATGGCTGCCGGCCGCTGGGTAGGCCGCGGCGACAAGGAAGGCGGCGACGGAGCAGCCGTCGACGCAATGCGTCAGCTCGTCTCCTCGGTCTCGATGCGCGGCATCGTCGTCATCGGCGAAGGCGAGAAGGACGAAGCGCCGATGCTGTTCAACGGCGAAGAGGTCGGAAACGGCGACGGCCCCGACTGTGACTTCGCCGTCGACCCGGTCGACGGCACCACCTTGATGTCCAAGGGCATGCCCAACGCCATCTCTGTTCTGGCTGTTGCCGAGCGCGGCGCGATGTTCGATCCGTCGGCCGTGTTCTACATGGAGAAGATCGCTGTCGGGCCGGATGCCGCGGACGTCATCGACATCAGCGCGCCGATCGCCGAGAACATCAAGCGCGTGGCCAAGGTCAAGAAGGCGTCGGTTTCCGACATCACGATCTGCATCCTGGATCGCCCGCGTCACAACCAGCTGATCCAGGACGTACGCGACACCGGCGCTCGTATCCGTCTGATCTCCGACGGTGACGTTGCCGGCGCGATCGCCGCAGCGCGTCCGGAGTCCGGCACCGACATGCTCGTGGGCATCGGCGGAACGCCAGAGGGCATCATCGCCGCAGCAGCCATGCGGTGCATGGGTGGATCGCTGCAGGGCAAGCTGGCTCCCACCGACGACGAAGAGCGTCAGAAGGCCATCGACGCCGGTCACGATCTCGATCGGATCCTGTCCACCGAAGATCTCGTCTCGGGCGAGAACGTCTTCTTCTGCGCCACCGGCGTCACCGACGGCGACCTCCTGCGCGGCGTCCGCTACTACGGCGGCGGCGCCAGCACGCAGTCCATCGTGATGCGTAGCAAGTCCGGCACCGTTCGCATGATCGACGCGTACCACCGTCTCGAGAAGCTGCGCGAGTACAGCTCCGTCGACTTCGACGGCGAAGAGGGCGCGGTTCCCCCGACGTTCTGATGGGCTCCGCCCCGTGAGTGGTTAGGGAGTCCCTGCACTCCTTAACCGCTCACGGGGGACGTAGTCCCCTACCCGCTCTCCAAAAGTGGCAATGTGGAGCCATGACGGAGAGCAACGATCAACAGTTCCGAATCGAACACGACACCATGGGCGAAGTTCGGGTGCCCATCGACGCACTGTGGCGAGCACAGACCCAGCGTGCAGTCGAGAACTTCCCGATCAGCGGGCGCCCGCTCGAGCGCACCCAGATCCGCGCAATGGGCTTGCTGAAAGCAGCGTGCGCGCAGGTCAACAAGGACCTCGGACTGCTCGACGCGGACAAGGCCGACGCAATCATCGCCGCCGCGAACGAGATCGCCGAAGGCAAGCACGACGATCAGTTCCCGATCGACGTCTTCCAGACCGGCTCGGGAACCAGCTCGAACATGAACGCCAACGAGGTCATCGCGTCCATCGCGAAGGCCGCCGGCGTGGACGTACATCCCAATGACCATGTCAACATGTCGCAGTCCTCCAACGACACCTTCCCCACCGCCACTCACGTCGCAGCTACCGAGGCAGCAGTCACCGATCTTGTTCCGGCACTGGAACATCTGCATGCTGCACTCGCCACGAAGGCGTCCGAGTGGAAGACCGTCGTCAAATCCGGACGCACGCACCTGATGGACGCTGTGCCGGTCACGCTCGGTCAGGAGTTCGGCGGTTACGCACGTCAGATCGAGGCCGGCATCGAGCGCGTCAACGCAACACTCCCCCGCCTGGGCGAGCTTCCCATCGGCGGAACCGCCGTCGGCACCGGTCTCAATGCTCCGGATGGATTCGGCCCCAAAGTTGTTGCCGAGCTGGTCAAGTCGACAGGCGTCGACGCCCTGACTCCGGCGAAGAACAGCTTCGAAGCGCAGGCCGCGCGTGACGGACTGGTCGAGGCATCGGGCGCGCTGCGCACCATCGCCGTCTCACTGACGAAGATTGCCAACGACATTCGGTGGATGGGATCGGGTCCGCTGACCGGGCTCGGCGAGATCGCACTCCCCGATCTGCAGCCGGGTAGCTCGATCATGCCGGGCAAGGTCAACCCCGTCCTGCCGGAGGCAACCACTCAGGTTGCGGCGCAGGTGATCGGTAACGACGCCGCGATCGCGTGGGGCGGCGCTGCCGGAGCATTCGAACTCAACGTCTACATCCCGGTCATGGCCCGCAACCTGCTGGAGTCGTTCACCTTGCTGGCCAACGTCTCTCGACTGTTCGCGGACAAGTGCGTCAGCGGCCTGGTCGCTCACGAGGAGCACCTCAAGACGCTCGCCGAATCGTCGCCGTCGATCGTGACGCCCCTCAACTCGGCGATCGGTTACGAGGAAGCCGCAGCTGTGGCGAAGCAGGCACTGAAGGAGAAGAAGACGATCCGCCAGGTCGTCATCGAGCGCGGACTCGTGCCCGACAAGCTGAGCGAGGAAGAACTCGACAAGCGTCTCGACGTTCTGGCAATGGCGAAGGTCAAGGACTGAACAAATAAAAGGGGGTGGCGGTTTCCACGTCGGAAACCGCCGCCCTTTTCGCTAGGCCGTGGTGGTTGCCCGCCACTCGTCGGTGCGGTCGGGGCTCGCCTCGGCCAATGCCTTCAGTGTCGCTTCGCGATCGAAGTCCTTGCCGTACACGGGAGTTCCGGGCTGCTGACGCCAGGAGTCGTCGATCGTTCCCGCATCGACGGGATCGAAGCCCAACTGGTTGATCAGATCGAAGACGACCTGCTTGTTCGCGTCGTCGTCGCCGGCGACGGGTAGCGCAATGCGCCCCTCTGCACCTTCGGGAAGCCCCTTCTCGAGGAGATGCTTCCACCAGATTCCGTTGAACGCCTTGAATACCGGCACACCCAGGTGCTCCTGCACCCATCCGCTTTCGGTCTGTCCGTCCTCGATGGCGGAGATCAGACCGTCACGCTGCTGCGGGTAGTAATTGTTGGTCTCGATGACCGGGGCACCGGCGACCGCACCGCTGAGGATCCCCGCCGGCAGATCAACCACGTTCTTCTGCGGAATGCTCACGATGACCAACTCGGCACCCTCGGCGGCCTCGGTGCTGCGGACTGCCTTCGCGCCCGTCTCCGCTTCCAGTTCTGCAAGCGTGTCCGGTGTCCGCGAGTTCGAGACGCGCACGTCGTGACCGAGCGCAGCGAGCCTACGTGTGAGCGTGCCACCGATCTGACCGGCTCCGATGATTCCGATGCGCATGACCCTGCTCCTTCGTCGTGTGCAGTGGCGATCGCGCCACCGCTGCATTCGTCAACGACGAGGACGCACCGGGTCATTCCGTACCGACCATTTCAACTCCCGTTGATTCAATCGGTTGACGTATCGAGTGCGAGTCTGATGCGAACGCTGACCGGATCGGTCTGCAATCCGCGAAAGGCAGAGGCCGTCAGTGCCGATCTGATCTTCCCCGACGCAAATGTCTTCACCCTCGCCGGGACGTCGTCGTCAGGCATGATCTCGGCCTGCCCGTCGATCCACTCGCCGCGGCGACGGATCCGAACCTTCGGCGTCGCAGAGATATTGGCGCCCCAACCCGTGTCGATGCCGTGCTGCGCAATGACCCACGCCTCGTCGCCGTCGTAAGTGATCGCGACGGGCACTCGGCGGGTCAGACCGGTTCTGCGTCCGACCGTCTCGATCTCGGTCATCAACGACGGCATCATGCCGATCCGATTCAATCCGGTGACCAGCGGATTGGCGAAATACTTCCCGACTGCAACTTCGATTCTTCTTTTTCGTGCAACTGACGTCGGTACCGGCATGTCGTTTCCTCTCCTCCGGAACTGGTGCTCTCAGCAACAGTGCTCTCAGCAACAGCTCTATACCGCACGATATAACCACTGATCGCGGAGTTCTGCCACCAAGAATCTCCATCCATACCCACCACCTGCATACAACACTTGACTGTGTCTGTCGGTTACATCTAGTCTCAGATTCGTTCCTATACCGATCGACATACTGGGAGGCAGAGATGAACGCACCTCGAGACGCCTCGTCGCCATGACCGGCCCGCAGACGCGTTGTCCGATCGCCGCAGCGCGCCGCAAGTGGGGAGCACCAAAAGAATCAGCAGCACCAGATGAATCGAACCGCACCGTGATTGCATACGATGACGGGATGGCCGACTCCGATTCCCGCACTCTGATGCTGGTCGGCGCCATCAACGCCTTCCGCGAACACGGGATCGCCACGACCTCGCTCACAGAGATCGTCGAACGGTCCGGGGCGCCCCGCGGGTCGGTCTACCACTACTTCCCCGAAGGCAAAGGACAGCTGGCCGGTGAGGCCGTCGCGTACTTCGGCCGGGGCATCAGCGCAGCCATCAGTTCGATGATCGCTCAGTCTTCCCCACCGGAGATCATCGACGCAGTTGTCACGATTTTCCGAAACAGCTTGGTGGAGAGCAATTTCACGTCCTCCTGTCCGGTCGCGGCCGCGGCCGTCGAGGGCTCGTCGACACCGGCCGCGCTTACTGCAGCCGGCGAATCCTTCACTTCGTGGGAATCGCTCCTCACATCGTTCTTCTGGCAGCAGGGACAGCCGTCCGAGACTGCAGCACAGTGGGCAACCGTCGTGATCGCGTCGATCGAAGGCGCAACCCTGATGGCAAAAGCCCAGCACACCACCGCGCCTCTCGATCGCATCGGCGCTCACCTCATGGCACTGGTCTCAGCCCCGAGCTGACTGACCACCTACTTCCAACCGCTGCTGCCGTTCGCGCAGGAGCAGAGATGGCGTACAAACATGTCTCACACACTTGCACCGGCGCCCTCGGCGCCCATGATGACCAAGTCCCGTCGATTCGCTGCGCTGATCTTCATCTGCCTCGCCGAACTCCTTGTCGTGCTGGACAACACAGTGGTCAACGTCGCGCTGCCGACGATGAGCGTCGACCTGTTCGCCAGCGTCAGCGACCTGCAATGGATCGTCGACGCGTACACGTTGACCTTCGCCGGGTTCCTGCTCACTTTCGGCCACCTGGGCGACCGCTTCGGACGCCGCCGAGTGATGATCATCGGCCTGATCGGCGTCGGCGCGATGTCTCTCGTCGGCGCTCTGGCTTCCAACCTCGAACAGGTGATCATGGCGCGAGCCGCCATGGGTGTCTTTGCCGCGGCTGTCTTTCCGGCTACCTTGGCCATGATCACCAACATCTTCACCGACGCCAGAGAACGGGCCATCGCCATCGCGGCCTGGACCGCAATGGCCGGCTTCGCGATCGCCATCGGCCCGACGGCGGGCGGCTGGCTTCTCGAGCACTTCTCCTGGCACTCGGTGTTCTGGATGAACGTTCCGGCAGCATTGTTGGTCATCGTCGGTGTGCTGCTGGTTGTTCCGGAATCGAAGGCGCTCCACGTCGGCCGATTCGATTTCGTCGGAACAATCTTGTCGCTCCTCGGCATCGTCATTCTGGTGTGGACCATCATCGACGCACCACATCGTGGATGGGTGTCGACGTTCAGCATCACGGGATACCTCTCCGCGACAGTGCTGTTGGGCGCATTCGTCTTCTGGGAACTGCGCACCGATGCACCGATCCTGAACATGAACCTCTTTCGGATCCGACGTTTTTCGTTCCCCGCCTTGGCAATTGCGGTGAGTTACTTCAGCATGTTCGGATTCTTGTTCCTGATCACGCAGTACTTCCAGGGAGTCCGGGAGTACTCGCCGCTCGAATTCGGCATCCACTCTTTGCCTTTCGCTGCAGCTGTTGCCGTGGGCGCCCCAGTCGCCACCTTGGCGGCACAGAAACTCGGCACGACCGCAGTGATGGTGTTCGGCCTCCTCGTCCTCAGCGGCGGGATGTTCCTGGCGGGTCGGACGACCGTCGAGACGCCCTACCTCGGACCCGTCGTGATCTCGATGGTGCTCATGGGTCTTGGCCTCGCAATTGTCCAGGGACCGGCTACCGACTCCATCATGTCCTCGGTGCCCCTCGACGAAGCCGGCGCAGGTTCGGCAGTCAACGACACGACGCGTGAGCTGGGCGGGACCCTGGGCGTCGCCGTCATCGGCTCGATCGTCGCCTCGTACTACACGTCCAAGGTGGCTCCGATCGTCGACGCTATTCCCGACGCCGTGATGTCGGCACAGGAGAAGGGCTTCGCTCGTGAGTCGGTGCTCAGCGTCATCGAGATCCGCTCCCGCGACATCAGTCCGCTCTTCGAGCAGCAGAAGGACAGTCTGATCTACACGATGAAGACTGCATGCCTGGAAGGCTTCGCCATCGCGTCGTACTTCACGGTCGGCGCAGCACTGATCACCGCTCTGCTGGTCGCGTTGTTGCTTCCCTGGAAGCCGGTCACGGAAGGCTCCATTCTCGGCAGTCTGACAACCAAGACCCCGAAGTAGTTACAAGGTTTCCCGATTTGTCCCACTATCAGCCCACGATTCCCGATACTGGATTGACCGAGTGGTACCGACGACAGCCCTGCTAGGGAGAATCTCGTGTCCATCACCAGTAGAAACAGCTCGCTTCTGTCGGTAGCGGCGGTTCCGGTAGTACTGACGGTCGCCCTGCTCGCCGGATGCTCGTCCGATTCAGACACCACCTCAGCGCCCGGGCCGGTCGTCAGCGACGCGAGCCCGGGTCTCGACGCCGGGGTGCCGATCCCGGAGGGGCAAATCGACGACGCGGTCGGGAAGCTCGACGGCCTCGCGAACGATCTCATGGCACGTTCCGGTGTTCCCGGCATGGCTGTGGCCGTGGTGCACGGAGGTAAGACTGTGTATGCAAAGGGATTCGGGGTTCGCGAGTTGGGTAAGAGCGCCACCGTCGATGCCGACACCGTGTTCCAACTGGCGTCGGTGTCGAAATCGGTAGGGGCCACGGTGGTCGCCCACGAAGTCGGAATCGGGACCGTCGACTGGGACACTCCGGTGATCTCGAAACTTCCGGGGTTTACGCTTGCCGATCCGTGGGTGACCGACCACCTCACGATCTCCGATCTCTACACGCATCGGTCGGGACTACCGGACCACGCCGGCGACGGGCTGGAGGACCTGGGCTACAACCGGGGCCAGGTGCTCGAGAAACTTCGCCAGCTACCGCTCAATCCGTTCCGAATCACATACGAGTACACGAACTTCGGCGTCACAGCCGGCGCGGAGGCCGTTGCCGCTGCGGCGGGCACCGATTGGGAAACGCTGTCGCAGAACACGATCTACGGTCCGCTCGGTATGACGTCGACGTCTTCGCGGTTCGCCGATTACCAAGCCCGAGAAAATCGAACAGTGGGCCACATTCTCGAAGACGGAAAGTACGAGGTAGGGCCGGTTCGGGACGCCGACGCCCAATCCCCCGCCGGTGGAGTCAGCTCCTCGGCGAACGACATGGCCAAGTGGTTGGACATGGTGCTGTCGGGTGGTCAGTATCAGGGGCAGCAGATCGTTCGGACAGATGCGCTCGTGCCCGCGGTCAACCCGGAGATCGTCTCGCGCCACGCGCAGGAAATCGGGGAACGCTCCGGCTTCTACGGCTACGGGTTCAACGTTTCCGACAGCGCCGCGGGCCGTGTCACCGCCAGCCATTCCGGCGCCTTCCTGGTCGGAGCCGGGACGAATTTCGTGACGATTCCCTCCGCTGACGTCGGCATCGTCGTTCTGACCAACGGCACGCCCACCGGCGTCGCGGAGACCTTGACCGCCGAGTTCGCCGACCTGGTGCAGTTCGGAAAGATCACCCGCGAGTGGCGCCCGCTCTACGAAGCGTCGTTTGCCTCACAAGCCGATCCCGAGGGCGAACTTGCCGGGAAGACACCGCCGGCCTCCCCCGCTCCTGCACCACCGACAAACCAATTGACCGGCGACTACGGCAACCCGTACTGGGGTCCCGCACTCGTGACGCAGCAGAACGGTGCGCTGACCTTGACCATGGGTCCCGCGGCCGTGACGTACCCGCTGACCCACTGGGACGGAAACACCTTCACGTTCCCGCTCAGCGGCGAGAACGCACCGGCCGGGACGGTCTCGAAGGCCACCTTCGACGGAAACTCGCTAACCTTGGAGTACTTCGATCACGATCATCTCGGTACCTTCATCCGGGCAACACCCGCCGAATAATCAGCCAAGGACACCCCATGAGTAGTTCGACAGCCACGGTGAACGCAATGTTCGCGGCCCTCACCGATTTCGACGTGGACGCCGCAGCCGAATTGATGACAGACGACATCGTCTGGCAGAACGTCTCGCTCCCAACGCTGCGAGGCAAGAAGACCGTCGTGCGAGCGCTACGGCTGGTCACCAAGCCTTCACTGAAATTCGAGGCGGAGATGCACCACATCGTCGGCGACGAGACCACGGTGCTCACCGAACGCACCGACATCCTCACCGTCGGACCGCTGCGCATCGAATTCTGGGTGTGCGGAACCTTCGAACTGCGTGACGGCAAGGTCTCCGTCTGGCGGGACTACTTCAGTCTGCGAGACGTCGCGTGGGGCGTGGTGACCGCGGTCGGCCGTGCAGTCGTCGGGAACGGGACACGAAGTAGGCTTGCTCCGGCCTGAAAACACCTGCCGAAAGCGAGCGAACCTCCCATGTCCGAGAACACCACGCCTGACTCCTTCGACGCCGGCTTGGCTGTGCGAACCGAAGTCATGGGCGCCGATTTCGTCGACGCAGCTTTCGAGCGCACCCGCGGCACCGACAGCGAAGAACTGCAGAACTTCGTGACGGCCAACGTCTGGGGATCGGTGTGGACGCGCCCGGGACTCGATCGTCGCAGTCGCAGTCTGATCAATCTGGGGATGCTGATCGCGCTGCGCGCCGAGAACGAACTGAAAGGCCACGTACGCGGGGCACTGCGAAACGGCTTGACGCGCACCGAGATCGTCGAAACCGTGATTCATGCGAGCGCGTACTGCGGCGCGCCGGCGGGGCTGGCGGCGATGCGTGTGGTGCAGGAAGTTCTCGACATCGAACTGGGACCGCTGCAAAACTGAAACAACTTCGAACCCATACATCTCCCCGTGCAGACCGAAGTCCGCACGGGGAGATCGCTTCTCAGGAAGTGGGGCCGAACTCCTCGAGCATGTCGGTCACCAACTCGGCGATCGGTGAACGCTCACTGCGAGTAAGCGTGATGTGAGCGAAAAGCGGGTGCCCCTTCAGCTTTTCGATGACGGCCGCAACTCCGTCGTGCCTGCCCACTCGCAGGTTGTCACGCTGCGCGACGTCGTGAGTGAGCACCACCCGCGAGCCGGTTCCCAGACGAGAAAGCACTGTCAGCAGAACATTTCGCTCGAGTGACTGCGCTTCGTCGACGATCACGAACGAATCGTGCAGCGACCGACCGCGAATATGCGTCAGCGGCAACACTTCCAGCATTCCGCGGGCGAGAACCTCTTCCAGAACCTCGGGTGAGGCCAACCCGTCCAGAGTGTCGAAGACGGCCTGAGCCCACGGGCCCATCTTCTCGCTCTCACTACCGGGAAGGTAGCCGAGTTCTTGTCCGCCAACGGCATACAGCGGACGGAAGACGACAACCTTGCGCTGAGTACGGCGCTCGAGAACGGCTTCCAAGCCTGCCGTCAGAGCCAAGGCCGATTTACCGGTGCCTGCCTTACCGCCGAGCGAGATGATGCCGATACTCTCGTCCATCAGGAGATCGAGCGCAATGCGCTGCTCGGCGGAGCGCCCGTGCAGCCCGAACGCCTCGCGCTCACCGCGCACCAACTGGATGCGCTTGTCGGGAGTCACCCGACCGAGAGCGCTCGACGAACCACCCAACAGGCGAAGACCCGTGTGACACGGCAGATCTCGCGCTTCGTCGAGGTCCAGGAATCCCTCGTTGAACAGCTCGTCGATGTCCGTCGACGCGACGTCCAGTTCGGTCATGCCCGTCCATCCGGAGGGCACGACGTCGTGAGCGTGGTACTCGTCGGCAGGCAGTCCCACCGCGCCTGCCTTCACGCGAAGCGGAATGTCCTTGCTGACGAGGACTACGTCCTTGCCCTCCGCCGCAAGATTCAACGCGCACGCCAGAATCCTCGAATCGTTACTGTCCGTGCGGAATCCGACGGGCAGGACTGCAGGGTCGGTGTGATTGAGTTCGACCTGCAGTGTCCCGTTCTCGGTGCCGATCGGCACCGGACGGTCGAGTCGGCTGTATTCGATCCGGAGATCGTCGAGCATGCGGAGCGATTCTCGGGCGAACCATCCCAGTTCGTGGTGGTGTCGCTTGCCTTCGAGTTCGCTGATCACGACCAGTGGGAGAACCACGTGGTGTTCGGCGAATCGTGTGACAGCCCATGGATCGGACAGTAGTACCGAGGTATCCAAGACGTACGTGCGAAGTGCATCTCCCGAATGATTCCCGGCTGATAGATCAGCCCGGGCCGAGTGGGCAGAGACGGAGCGTGATGCAGTCACGTTGGGCTCCTAGGTCTGCGCGGCACCCGCGCAAACTCAGCTCGCTGGGCCGGACGGCTCTGGTGTCAGGTGACGCTGTGTCAGCTGATACAAGGGCCGGGCGCCGGCCCTCTCGTACTGAGTGTTTCAGTCACGATCAGAACCTCCCGCACAAGTAACTTCTGGTTACTCGTTACTGCCGACGGTACTGCGGATCGGACACTCGCGCCACGGAACGAGCCGCACATCTGGTGAACGCCAGGTAACAAAATGCCACTCGTGTGATTCAGCGTCACTCAGGACTCGATCAGACCCCACTTGGCAGCGCGCACCGCTGCCTGAACCCGCGAATTGGTTCCGGTCTTGACGAAGATGTTCTCGAGGTGGGTGGCGACGGTGCGACGGCTGACGAACAACTTCTCGGCGATCTCGACATTGCCCGCGCCCCTGGCCACCAATTGCAGTACTTGGATCTCCCGCGGGCTGAGATGGACGCGATCGAGCGCCACCTGGTCCCCCACGACGCTCGAGCAGGCCGCGCTGGACGCCGCCACCACCTCGCGCACGCGATCGACGACGCCGGAATCCGCGAAGCTCATGTGCAGCAATCCGGTCACCTCACGGCCGGAGAACCCCAAAGCGACCGAAGCCCCCTCGGCGTACCCGGACGGCCGGAGAACATCGGTGACCATCTCGACCTGCTCGAATCGTGGCACGTCCTGCCAGAACACGGGCACGCCCGAAGCCTCGCGAATGATGCCGAAGAGATTGCGATCGGCCACGAAGTCGTCGAGCAGGAACTCGAGCACCCTGGCGTCGTATCCGGAACTCGCCAGAGCACGATGCCGTCCGCTCGACGGGTCTCGGTACGTGACCGCCGCAGCCGAGTACGCGAGTCCCCGTGCGCGGAGTTCTTCGGCGCACAGGCCGAGAATGCCGTAGGCCCCGGCCGCCGGCGATCGCGGCGCGAACATGTCAGGTCCGGCGCCGCGATCAGGCAGTACAGACGTCATCACACCAATCTAGCCAATCGTGTGAGCTAGGCCACCACCAGTGAATCGGCCGGCTTCTTGTCCGCCCAGGGACGCACCGCTTCGAAGTTCGCGGCAGTCCGTAGAACCAGTGCGTCCTGGCGGTGACGTGCGGCGATCTGCAGCCCCACCGGTCGACCGTCGGCGGTAAATCCGGCGGGCACGGTGATCGCCGGATTGTTGAGCATGTTGTACGGGTAGGTGAAGAGCCAATCGAGCAACTGCTCACGCAGCGACGCGCCTTCGAGCCACGACGGCGCGAACTGACTGAGCGGGAACGTGGCCGAAGCCAAGGTCGGCGAGACCAACACGTCGTAGTCGCTCATGAACGTGGTCCACGTGTCCCACATGACGCCGCGGAATGCGTCGGCCCGCCCGACGTCGACACCGGTGAGCCGCTCGGCCTCGTGCATGATCTCGATCAGGTTGTCGTCGACCTCGCCGCGCTGGTTCTCCCAGTCGAGCAAGTCGTATTCGGAAGCGAAACCGGGAACCCAGATGCCGTTCCACATCGACTCCGACGGATTTCCCCACTGCGGGGTCGCCTCGGTGATCTGGGCACCCAATTCCTCGAATGCCGACAACGCGTCGAGGCACACTGCCAGTACCTCCGGATCCACGTGGCCGAGACCGAGATTCGTCGACCACGCGACGCGAAGCCCCTTCACGTCGCCCTTCGATGCTTCGACATACGAGGTCTCGGCACGCTCGATCGAGAGCGGATCCGCATTGTCCGGCCCGGCCATGATGTCGAGCATGAGCGCGTTGTCAGCGACAGTCCTGGTGATCGGACCGTGGTACGCCCAGTTGTAGAAGCGCCCGGCCAGGATGGTCTGCGGGATGACACCAGTGGTCGGCTTCAACCCGACGACCCCGCAGAGCGCCGACGGGATACGCACCGATCCGGCGCCGTCACTGCCCTCGGCAAGTGGCCCGAGGCCTGCAGCCACAGCAGCCGACGCACCGCCACTGGACCCACCCGCGCTGTTGCCGAGCTTCCACGGGTTGTGCGTCGGCCCGTACAGGTGGTTGTCGGTGCCACCGTAGTAACCGCTTTCGGGAGTGTTCGTCTTTCCCAGGAACAGTCCGCCCGCGTCGCGCAGCCTGTCCACGACGACGGCATTTCCCGTGGCGATGTTGTCGGCCATCGGCTTCATCCCGAACGTGGTCGGCAACCCGTTCACTGCCGTCAGATCTTTGATCGTGAACGGAACGCCGTGCAGCGGGCCGAGTGTCTCGCCCGATTCCTGCTGTCGTGAGAGTTCGGCCGCGTCGCGGGTGACCTGCTCACGATCGAACTGCACTATCGCGTTGATCGACGGATTGACGGCGTCGACACGCTGGATCATCGCTTCGGCAATCTCGTTGGGCGAGAGACTGTTCGACGCAACCGACGCCGCCATCTCGGTAGCGGAGAGCCAATGCAGATTCTGTTCGGTCATGGGGTTTCCTTCGCCGGAGGGGTGATGCTCTCAGGCTAGGAAGCACCGAACTCGGCCACCATCGGTCATGTGACCGATGCCACAACTCCGTGAACCGCCCATCCATGAACACCGACGGCCCGGCCCCTCGAAAGGGACCGGGCCGTCGGTGAAGAAATTCCTAGACGTTCTTGCTGAGCAGGCCCCAGTTCTCGAGACCGTCGTAGAGCGGAAGGTCGAGAGCGAGCTTGGCCACACGCGCACGCAGCGCCGGCAGATCCGCGTTGCCGGCCAGAGCAGTACCGATGATGTCGGCGACCTCGGTGAACTCGGCATCGCCGAATCCGCGGGTGGCCAACGCAGCGGTACCGATGCGCAGACCGGAGGTGGTCATCGGCGGTCGGGGATCGAACGGAACAGCGTTGCGGTTGACCGTGATGCCGATTTCGTGCAGAAGGTCCTCACCCTGCTGGCCGTCGAGCTGCGAGTTACGCAGGTCCACGAGAACGAGGTGAACGTCGGTGCCGCCGGTCAGAACGCTGATGCCCTGATCTGCGACGTCCTTGTTGCCCAGACGCTCGGCCAGGATGCGCGCACCGGAAAGGGTGCGTGCCTGACGATCCTTGAACTCTTCACCGGCAGCGATCTTGAAGGTGACTGCCTTGGCCGCGATGGCATGCATGAGCGGACCGCCCTGCTGACCGGGGAAGACAGCGGAGTTGAGCTTCTTGGCCCACTCCTTCTTCGCCAGGATCAGACCGGAACGCGGTCCACCGAGGGTCTTGTGGACGGTCGAGGAGACGACGTCCGCGTACGGGACGGGCGACGAGTGCAGGCCGGCTGCCACCAGTCCGGCGAAGTGAGCCATGTCGACCCACAGGTACGCCCCGACCTCGTCGGCGATCGCACGGAACGCCGCGAAGTCCTGCTGACGCGGGTACGCGGACCAGCCTGCGACGATGACCTTCGGCTTCTCGGCGAGGGCGATCGAGCGCACCTCGTCCATGTCGATGCGGTGATCTTCCTTGCTGACGCCGTAGGACGCGACGTCGTACAACTTGCCGGAGAAGTTGAGCTTCATGCCGTGCGTGAGGTGACCGCCGTGTGCGAGGTCGAGGCCGAGCAGCTTCTCACCCGGGTTCATCAGAGCCATCAGGACAGCAGCATTGGCCTGTGCGCCCGAGTGCGGCTGAACATTGGCGAACTCCGCACCGAAGAGTTCCTTCGCACGGTTGCGCGCAAGATCCTCGATGACGTCGACGTGCTCGCAACCGCCGTAGTAACGACGTCCCGGGTAGCCCTCGGCGTACTTGTTGGTCAGGACGCTGCCCTGAGCCTGCAGAACCGAGCGGGGAACGAAGTTTTCCGACGCGATCATCTCGAGCGTGTCGCGCTGACGAGCCAATTCACCAGCCATCGCCTCGGCGACTTCGGGATCGAGTTCGGCGAGTGATGCAGAGTTGACGTCGGAGCCGGGCACAGCGGTCATCGAGGAATCTCCAAGCTGGATGCGGAAACGAATGCGTCCAGTCTACGAAGTTCGCTCCCGCCGTCTCCACCCGGCACTAGGCAGCACGCAGAGAGCTGGGGACCAGCGGCTCGTCGAGCAGCCTGCGGAACCGTTCGGTGCGCTCTGCGCCCACCGGCACCTCGTCCAGCCAGCCCCCGAGCAGCCGGTATCCCTCGACATACGTGCTGGTGTAAGCGCGCCACAGCGGTGACGAGAGGAACTTGAGCGATTGGCGAGCGCGTTCCGGCGTCGACAGCGACCACCGTTCCAGGAAGAGGGCAACGTCGTCGAGGCTGCGCCCCTCGTCGTGCAACATCAGAGCGGCGTCCTGACGAACGCTCAGCAGTTGCCCCGACGCGGTGGAGAGCCGTTGCGCCTTTTCGCCGTCGAAAGACAATCCGAGGTCGGCGTAGATTTCCTGCGCCCACAAACCCCAGTCCGGGCCGACTATCGCTTCGAGCGCCAGATCCGCGAGGCCTTCGGCCATGATGCACTGCGGCGTGTTGACCAGAAACAGCGTCTGCTCGAGTTGGCCGGTTCCGACGAGGCCGGCTTCCTTGCGGCAATGCTCGGTGTGATGGCCGGGGTAGGACTCGTGCGCGATCAGCCGCGGCAGGTTGGCCATGAACTGCGGCAGATCCGAATTGATCGCGACCTTGGAGCGGTAGTCACCGAGGTAGTAGTTGAAGCCGGACCACGGCTTGTCCCCCACCACTTCGTATTCGACGGTTTCCGACGCGGGGAGCCCGAAGGTGCCGCGAACCAGATCACGCAGCGCACTCGACATCGCCTCGACGCACTCGTTCAGTCTCGCCGCAGGGATCTCGTCGGCCTTGCGATGCGCCTGCACCCGTTGCGCCAACGGTCCCGGACCGGGCAGAACTTCACCCATCAACCGGTGTGCGTCGCTGTAGGCATCCTCGTTTCCCTTGTCGATTCTTACGTCGAAATACGCCTCCACCTCGTCCACGAAGCCGATGTCCTCACCCGCGAACTTGCGCCCGGAGCATTCCAGGGCACGCAGATGAACGTCGATGAAATGGGCGCGTTCGGCATTCAGACCACTTCCGGCCAGTTCGCCGCGCAATTCACGTGCCGTGCGGGCAAGTTCACGCGGATCGGGCTTCGGGGCACTCTCGACCTGCTTACGCAGCGCCGGGTCACCGGTGAACGCGTCGACGAACCCGTCTTCGAGACGGTCGAAACCCAGTCCGAGCAGCAGGTATTGGCGAACAAGTGTGTCTGGATCCATAACGACCGAGCCTAGTCGGTCGCTCCGGAATGCCACCCGGCGAAAGTCCCGGACGTGGCACCGAGCACAATCCGACTATGCACTCGGATCGTGCGCACACGCGCCTGGCTTGCTCGCATAGCTGTTTCGTCCGCCGGGCCCCGGGTTCACGACGCGCCGGTGAGCTGGGCTGATGGCGCGCACCAACGAATCGAGTCCCTACGTCGAGTTCGACCGCAAGCAGTGGCGGACACTGCGCAAGTCGACGCCACTGGTGTTGACCGAGGACGAGTTGTACGGCCTGCGTGGTCTCGGCGAGCAGATCGATCTCGAAGAAGTTGCCGAGGTGTATCTCCCCCTCGCGCGCCTGATCCACCTGCAGGTGGCGGCACGCCAACGACTGTTCGCGGCCACCGCGACGTTCCTCGGCGAGAAGCATCCGGATCGTCAGGTGCCCTTCGTCATCGGTGTGGCCGGTTCGGTTGCCGTCGGTAAATCCACGACTGCTCGTGTGCTGCAAGCTCTCCTGGCTCGCTGGGATCACCATCCGCGCGTCGATCTCGTCACCACGGACGGATTCCTCTATCCGACCAAGGAACTCCAGCGGCGAGGCATCATGCACCGCAAGGGTTTTCCCGAGAGCTACGATCGCCGCAAGTTGTTGCGCTTCGTCACCGAGGTGAAGTCCGGTGCCGAAGAAGTAGCAGCGCCGGTGTATTCGCACACCTCGTACGACATCATCCCGGGCCAGTACCACCTCATCCGCCAGCCGGACATCCTCATCATCGAAGGCCTCAACGTCCTGCAGACGGGTCCGCGTCTGATGGTCTCCGACCTCTTCGACTTCTCGATCTACGTCGACGCCCGGATCGAGGACATCGAAGCCTGGTACATCCAGCGATTCCTCGCGCTCCGCAATACGTCGTTCGCCGATCCCAGCGCTCACTTCCACCACTACTCGGGGCTCTCCGACCGTGACGCGACCATCGCGGCGAAGGAGATCTGGAACTCGATCAACCACCCGAACCTGGTGGAGAACATTCTTCCTACCCGCCCTCGCGCCACCCTGGTGCTGCGCAAGGACGCCGATCACACGATCAACCGGCTCCGACTGCGCAAGCTCTGAGCCCGCTCAGGCGCCGAACCGTCGGTGGCGCGCCGCGTAGTCACGCAAGGCCCGAAGGAAATCGACTCGGCGGAACTCGGGCCAGTACGCCTCGGTGAACCAGATTTCCGAATAAGCGCTCTGCCACAACAGGAATCCGGAGAGCCGCTGCTCGCCGGACGTGCGAATCACGAGGTCCGGATCGGGCTGGCCCGACGTATAGAGGTGACCGTCGATGCCGTCGACCGTGACCGCCTGGATCAGTTCGTCTCCACGCAGCCCCTCACCGATCTTGTCGCGCAGGAGCGATTGGACAGCGTCGGCGATCTCCTGTCGTCCGCCGTATCCGATCGCGACGTTGACATGCGTGCCGGTTCGACCGCTGGTTCCGGCGGCAGCTTCGCGCAACCGCCTGGACTGCTCGGGTGGCAGAAGATCGAGGGCACCGACGATCTGCACACTCCAGTTCTTCCCGGGACCCGAGATCTCCTCGACGACGTCGGTGATGATCTCGAGGAGTGTGTCGAGCTCTTCCGGCTCGCGGCGCAGGTTCTCGGTCGAGAGCAGATAGATGGTTGCCATCTCGATTCCGGCGGCATCACACCACTCGAGCAATTCGGCGATCTTGAGTGCGCCCATGCGGTGCCCGTGACTGACATCGGTGAAGCCGTTCTCGCGAGCCCATCGCCGATTTCCGTCACACATCACGGCGACGTGCCGTGGGTGCGCGAGACCGTCGAGATGACTGAGGAGCCGTCGCTCGTAGATGCTGTACAGCAGTCCGCGCAGATTCACCGTGACATCACCATGGTGTCAAAGAGTACGCCCGCCGGTCACCGCCACATGCGAGCGCCGTCACGCTTTTTGTGCGCGTCGAAAACCCGCAGGTAGGTTATGCTACTGGTGCGTAACCTACGGCACCGTAGGTTACGCGCTTCGCAACAACACGGAACGAGAGGGGTTGCACATGACGGCATTCGGGCTCGACGAGCTTCCGGTCAAACCACGCATGCGCGGTTGGATCCACCTGTGGGCGCTCGGTGTCTCCGTCGTCGCGGGCATCGTTCTCGTCTCCGTAGCCGGCGCTCAGGTAGGCGCCAAGGCGGCGTGGGCAACCGCGATCTACAGCATCACGATCTGCGGCCTCTTCGGCATCAGCGCGACCTATCACCGTATCCAGTGGCAGACCGTCAAGGGCCGTACGTGGATGAAGCGTGCGGACCATTCGATGATCTTTCTCTTCATCGCCGGCAGCTACACACCGTTCGCCATGCTCGGTCTCCCTACCCACACCGGCAAGATCATTCTTGCGATCGTGTGGGCAGGCGCGCTGGCCGGCGTTGCCCTCAAGATGCTCTGGCCCACCGCGCCGAAATGGGTGGGGGTACCGCTCTATCTTCTCCTCGGCTGGGCGATCGTTCCGGTGGTCGGTGAACTGACACACCAGGTCGGTGTGGCGCCGATGGTGCTGCTGCTCGTCGGCGGGATCTTCTACAGCGTCGGCGCAATTCTGTACGCGACGAAATGGCCCAACCCGTGGCCCACGACGTTCGGGCATCACGAGTTCTTCCACGCCGCGACGGTCGTCGCAGCGATCTGCCACTACATCGCGGTATGGCTCGTCGTGTTCAACTGACTCGCCAGTTCCACCACCGTCGTCACCGGCCGATCACACACGAATCCCCGACAGATGTACGCGGCTTCACCACCGTCGACTAGGGGTCGATCCGCAAGCAGCGGTGAAGAATCCGGTGCACCGCCGACAACTACTGCACCGCCCGGGGCAAGCCGGCGGGCATCGGCCAACAGAGAACCTTCCCCGACGACGGCCACCTGTATCGGACCGCGCAACGACGCTTCCGCCACCGCGAGCCAGTGCCCCGCCGACCGAGGCGCACGCTCGAGCGGCAGCGTGGCCCTCGCCAGCGCGTCCGCCGCGGCCTGTGCGTAACGAGAAGAGCGCTCGGCATCGGTCAACGCCGCTGCGGTCAACAGAGCCTCCGCGACGCTCGACGCACCGGACGGCGTCGCGCCGTCCAACGGGTCTCGGGGCCGAGTCACGAGGGACTCCGCGAAATCGGCCGTGTCGAACCAGCTTCCCGGCTCGGCCGGATCAGCGAAGTGGTCGACAGTGACGTCGAGCAACTGCTGCGCCGCATCGAGCCACCGCGCCAATCCCGTTGCCTGGTAGAGAGCCAGGAGGCCGGTGGCCAACATTGCGTAATCCTCGAGCACGCCCATCGGGGCACCGACAGCCCCGCCGAGGGATGCGCGACGCAAGTGACCGTCCACCAGGTGGAGGTCGAGAAGAGCGCCTGCGCACTCGGCTGCCGCAGCGATCCAGTCGGGTCGGTCCAGGGCAAGTCCGGCTTCCGTCAACGCGGTGACGGTCAGCCCGTTCCAGGCCGTCACCACCTTGTCGTCGCGGCCGGGCTGTGGACGCTGGGCCCGGACGGCGCGTAGAGCGTCGGAGACCGTCTGCCAGCGTGACCAGTCGTCGGGGTCTCGGAGCAACTGCAATACCGAAGCACCCTCTTCGAACGTGCCGGTATCGGTGACCCGGAACAAGTCCGCCGCCCACTGCCCGTCCTCCGCACCGAGTACCTCGACCAACTGCGCCGGCGTCCATACGTACGTGAGGCCTTCGATGCCGTCGGTGTCGGCGTCGAGAGCCGAAGCGAAGCAACCGTTCTCGGTCAGCAGATCGGAAAGCAGGAACCTTGCGGTCTCCTCGGTGACGCGAGTGGCCAGGTCCGACCCGGTTCGCCGCGCCCAGTGCGCGTAGAACCGCAGGAGCAACGCGTTGTCGTAGAGCATCTTCTCGAAGTGCGGAACCACCCACTCGGCATCGACCGAGTAGCGCGAGAAACCGCCACCCAACTGGTCGTAGATACCGCCACGAGCCATTGCTTCGGCGGTGCGCTCGATGCCGCCGAGAATCTCGCCCGAACCCGTTCGCTCGTACTGTCGGAGCAACCCCTCCAGGAGTGCCGACGGTGGAAACTTCGGTGCCCCACCGAATCCCCCGCGCGGGATGTCTTCGTCACCGAGGATCGATCGACCCGCCGCATCGAGCAACTCCGCGTCGACTGGCGCTCCGCCGTACGGAATTCCGCCCGACGCGCGCTGAAGTTCCGTCACGATCGACTGCGCCGCGTTGTCGACCTCGTCGCGCCGATTGGCGAAGGTGTCCGCGATCGCTTCGAGAAGCTGTGTGAACGAGGGCATTCCGCCGCGAGGCGCCGGCGGGTAGTACGTACCGCAGTAGAAGGGGGAACCGTCGGGAGTCAGGAAACACGTCATCGGCCAGCCGCCCTGGCCGGTCATCGCGACCGTCGCGTTCATGTAGACGGCGTCGATGTCGGGACGCTCTTCGCGGTCCACCTTCACACAGACGAAGTTCTCGTTCATGATGGCCGCGATCTCGTCGTTCTCGAACGACTCGTGCGCCATGACGTGGCACCAGTGGCACGCCGAGTACCCGATCGAGAGAAGGATCGGCACGTCGCGCTCGCGCGCCCAGTCCATCGCTTCTTCACCCCACTGTTGCCAGTGGACCGGATTGTCGGCGTGCTGACGCAGGTAGGGGCTCGAGGACCCACCCAGGTTGTTCCGCATCCGTGGGTCCATCATCCCTACCTCGTTCGTCTCAGGATTCTTGCTTCGGCTTCTTCTCGGTAGAGACGTTCGGTTCCGCCGGGCTCGGAGCTGTGATGGCTCCCCGGTCGGTGCCTTCGTCTGCCTGCTGATCGAGTTCGGGATGATCCGGTTCGAAGGTTTCCGGCAGCTTCTTGAGCTGACGATTCATCGACCGGACCAGAAGGATCACACCGATGAGTAGCGCAAGAATGACCACCAGGCCGACCGGAGACGACTTTCCGAACTCCGGGCCGGATGGATTACTCGGGGTCTGAGCAAGAAATTGTGTGGTGCCGAGGATTACCTCGGCGGACAGAGCATTCACTTCTGAGCGTCCTCTTCGAGACCTGCGAACAGGTCGGTTTCCGGAATGGACGTGGTGACCCGCGTCTTGGCGAGCTCGAATTCCTCGGTGGGCCAGATCTTCTGCTGAATGTCGAGCGGCACAGCGAAGAACGAACCGTTGGGATCGATCTGCGTCGCGTGCGCACGCAGGGCGTCGTCTCGCTGGGGAAAGTAATCGCCGCACGTGACCTGAGTGGTCACCCGGACCATCATGTCGCCACGCTCGGTCTTCCACTTCTTGAGCCAGTCCGCCATCGGGAACGGCTCACCGCGACGCTCGTACTCCTCCTGGAAGAGTTCGAGGCGCTTACGGATGAACCCGTGCGAGTAGTAGACCTTCTTGATCTCCCACGGCTCCCCGTCCTCGGGGAAGTACTCGGGATCGGCGGCGGCTTCGTACGCAGCCATCGTCACCTCGTGGCACCGGATGTGATCCGGGTGCGGGTATCCACCGTTCTCGTCGTACGTCGTGACGACGTGGGGACGGAACTCGCGAATCACCTTGACCAGCGCGCGCGTCGACTCTTCGAGCGGAACGAGGGCGAAGCACCCTTCGGGCAGCGGCGGAAGCGGGTCGCCCTCGGGAAGCCCGGAATCGACGAAACCGAGCCAGCGCTGCTTCACGCCCAGAATGCGAGCGGCCTCGGCCATCTCCTCCTGGCGGACTTCGCTGATTCGATCGCGGACGCCGGGAACGTCCATGGCCGGGTTGAGAATGTCGCCACGCTCGCCCCCGGTGAGCGTCAGGACCATCACTTCGTGGCCTTCGGCTGCATAACGGGCGGTGGTGGCCGCACCCTTGCTCGACTCGTCGTCGGGATGGGCATGGACGGCCATGAGCCGGAATCCGCTCACGTGTTCGTTCACCTCAACTTCACCTCTAGCCGTTACCGGCAGTCTTCGATTCACACGCTGTGCAGTGCTCGGATTACTCCGGGCCTTCGCCGTCAAACGTACCGACTGCCGACAAACCTACCGACGGCGCGACGGGACACGTCCTCTATAGTTCCACCCGAGAGTTCCTGGCGCAGCCGTGACCCCTTCGGTAGTTCGGTGGGGCGCAGTCAGTTGCTGCACGACACGTGAACTCGAGTCTTCGAGAGCAGAGTGATGAGCAAACCGCTTCCCCAAGATCGGTACCCGAGCACTACTCGCACGGGCAGTCCCCGCAAGTGGATGGTGTGGGCTCTGACCGCTCTCGTCATCGTCGTAGGCGGCGGAATCGCGTACTACGCATACGGAAAATTTGCGGTCAAGGAAATCGAGACCGAGACCATCTCGTTCGACATCGCCAACGACTCCACGGTCAAGATCCGCTTCACCGTCACGCGCGACGACTCGTCACGTGACGCGATGTGCATCGTGCGCGCTCGCTCGAAGGACGGTTCCGAAACCGGACGACGTGAGGTCTACGTCCCGTCGTCTGAGCATCAAACCCTCGAGTTCAACACCGAGGTCAAGACGTCCCAGCCGCCAGGCATGGCCGACGTCTACGGCTGCAGCTTCGACGTTCCGGAGTACCTGACAAAGAGCTGACCTCGGAACGCACCCACCCTGCCGGACGTTTGGCGACGGACAGGGCGGGTAGTCATGCGTGATAGAATTGCCCGATACACGGTTCCGGGTGGAACCGTGTATTGCTGCATTGACGGCAAGGTTGCATCTTCGGTGATGCGTCCGAGTCGTTGTTCGCTGCTGTTGCAGTGATCGTCGAGGGAGCCCCCGGCTCCGACTACTAGGGAGTGATCGAGATGACCGAGACCCAGGTGACCTGGCTTACCCAGGAATCACATGACAGGCTCAAGAACGAACTCGACCAGCTCATCGCCAATCGCCCGGTCATCGCCGCCGAGATCAACGAGCGTCGCGAAGAGGGTGACCTGAAAGAGAACGGTGGCTACCACGCTGCCCGCGAAGAGCAGGGTCAGCAGGAAGCCCGCATTCGCCAGCTCCAGGAGCTGCTGAACAGCGCAAAGGTCGGCGAGGCCCCCACTCAGTCCGGTGTTGCACTGCCCGGATCCGTAGTCAAGGTCTACTACGACGGCGACGAGAGTGACACCGAGACGTTCCTGATCGCGACCCGCGAAGAAGGCGCACGTGACGCCAAGCTCGAGGTCTACTCCCCGAACTCACCGCTGGGCGGCGCGCTGCTCGAAGCCAAGGTCGGCGACACTCGTGAGTACAACCTGCCCAACGGCAGCACCATGAAGGTCACGCTGCTGAGCGCGGAGCCTTACCACAGCTGATCGGCCGTACGAACGCCGAAGAAGCACCAGCTCTGAAAAGAAGCGCCACCCGACTTGGCCGGGTGGCGCTTCTTGCTCTGTCGGCGCTTGCTGTTCCGGCTCATTCACACCACGCGGCGAGCCTTCATGCCGGCGAAGATCGGGCCGACCTTCACCACGTCACCGAATGTGGGTGCGTGAAGCATCTGACCGTTGCCGACGTAGATCGCCACGTGGCCGGGGCCGCCTGCCTGCCAGTTGCCGAACAACAGGTCACCGGGCTGCGCCTGATCCAGCGGGATCTCGACGCCGACGCCCCACTGTGTCTCGGAGGTCCGCGGCAGGGTCACGCCGGTGGCCGCGTGGATCGCGTACGACGTCAGACCCGAGCAGTCGAACCCGCCCATCGACGGCCCGTTGATGTTTCCGCCGCCCCAGACGTAGGGCAGTCCGAGAAACTTCAGACCGGCCTCGACGACACCGCCGACTGCGGCGGCGAGGTTGTTGTAGTCGAAGGGTGCAAGCATCAGGGCGAAAGAGTCCTGCAGAGATTTGATCTGAGCGACGAACGGAGCGGCGACCGCCTGCTCCGCGGGAACCTCGCCCGACTTGTCTGCCGGTACGCCACCCGCTTCACGTACGGCGTCGGGTCCGACGTCGTAGGCAGCGAGCGCGAGGTCGACGGTATCGCCCTCGACCTCACCGGACTTCTGCCAGGACTGCGCTTGCTTGACGAGATCGCACAACCGGTAGCCGGTTGTCATCACCGGGTCGGCGACACCCAGGATGTCCATCTTCCCGTCGCCGTCGCCGTCCTTGCCGTAAGCGGTCCACGCCGCAGTGGTGAAACGGCCGGGCCCGCGCCCACCTTCCGGTGAGATGTCGGTATCGGGTCCGTACTTGAATCCGTTCTCGACCGAGTACAACGAGGCGATCACCGCAGGGGTGATCTCGGAGCACAGTGCGCCGGCCTTCTTGATCCACGGCGCGAACACCGCCACCGCTCCCACGGGCGCCAACGTCGCTCCCGGAAAGTTGGAGGGTACGGACGGCACGATTCCCTCAGGCGTGTCCTGAGTTCGTGCCGGTCCGTTCCAGGCTGCGAGTGTGACTGCAGCATTCGAAGACTCGTTCTTCTCGACTTGTGCGGGCGCTCCGAGAGTTCCACTCATCACGCCCAGTGCGGTGCCGATCGACACAGCGATCGCCAGGACACCGACTGCCATCCGAACCTCCGATAAACCTCTGAAAATCTACGTACGTGGTCGTACCCGAAACTTGTCGGTGCGAACATCTACTCTTTCGAACATGCATTCGACACTGCTCAGTCTCGCGACTCCTGTAACCAATGTCTCATTTATCTCGGTGGGCGTTACGCAAATGACTACAGACGCCAAGGCTTTTCTCAGGTTCGGCGTGCAAGCTGAGTGCATGAGCGACGATCGGCCACGACCCGCCCGGGGACGCACTACGGTGTATCGACCCGTTCGCCTCGCCCTCGCAGCCACGGCTGTGGCGGGAGCACTCGCAAGCGGCGGACTTTCTCTCGTTTCTTCTCCCACTGCCACGGCTCTCGCGCCGGACACCTCGGCTTCTCACACCAAGAATCCCGCTGTGAAGCGGCCCGTCGTGGTCGCCGGATTCGGAACCCCGGACGCCGTCTCCAACGGTTCGTGAGCACGCCGCGCTCGGCCTCCGAGTGGCTCACCTGGGGCGTGCAGGCTCGGGTTGTCGTCACCGACCCTGAAGTCCTGTTCTCCGCGGCCAGCCTGGTTCGCGGTTACCTCACCGCTGCCGACGCCGCCACCAATCGAGATCGTGCCGACTCCGAGATTCGAACCTACGTCAGCGCCGCAAGCAACGTCGACGGCGTCGCCGTGACGCCCATGTTCGCGCACTTCCTCGAAGACGCGTTGGCTGTCGCACGGCTGACCGACGGCAAACTCACGCCAACGGCCGGCTCGGCAGACCCGCACTCCTGGTGGAAGATTCGCGTCGAGCACAACCGCGTGTACAGCCCGGACGACGTAGTCCTCGACCTCTCCGCGACCGCTCGTGCCAGTTCGGCGGATCACTGCGCGGCATCGACTGCCACGCTTCTCGGGTGCGGAGTGCTGGTCGGCCTCGGCGGCGACATCGCGGTTGCCGGTCCGGCGCCGGAAGACGGCTGGCAGATTCAGGTTCAAGACCTACCCGGCGATCCGACGTGCCAAGTAGCTCTCCCGTCCGACTGTGGGATCGCCACGGCCAGCACCGTCAAACCACTGCACCGCGAATCGACGGCGACGCCGATGTGGCGCACGGTGTCGGTGATTGCGTCCTCCTGCGCCCAGGCCGCCGCATTCAGCCGGGTTGCGGTCGGCATGAGCGGTTCGGCCATCGACTGGCTACATCAACTCGACGTACCCGCCAGGCTGGTCGACCAGGAGTACCGCGTAACGGTTCTGGGCGGCTGGCCTGACGAGTAAGTCGCGTCAGTTCTGCAAGCGCGTCAGTGCTGCAAGCGCGTCAGTTCTGCAAGCGCACTGCGTAGCCGGCGCGGTCGAAGGCGGTGAGAAGTTCTGCCTTGTTGTCCGGACCACGCGTCTCGACGGTGAGAAAGACTTCCACTTCGTCGAGCGCGAGTTCGCCACCGGTACGGGAGTGGATGACGTCGACCACGCTGGCGCCGTTCGCCCGAACCACTTCGAGCAGCGACACCAGTGCGCCCGGCCGATCGTCGATGGTGATGTGAACGCCGAGGAACCGTCCGGCTGCCCGCAGTCCGTGGGAGATGACGTGTGTGAGCAGCAGCGGATCGATGTTGCCGCCGGAAAGAACGGCGCACACCGGCCCGGTCAGCCCCAGCTCTTCCGGAGAGCACGTCATCAAGGCCGCAACGGCCGCGACGCCTGCCGGTTCGACGATCAGCTTGGCGCGTTCGAGGCACAGCAGGAGCGCTTTGGACAACGCTTCCTCGCTGACCGTCACCACCGCGTCGACATGCGCGGCAACCTCGGCGAACGGAACCTCGCCAGGGCAGCCCACGGCGATACCGTCTGCCATCGTGGACATCGACGCCAGTGCGGTCGGCTTCCCGGCGGCCAACGACGCCGGCCAGGCCGCCGCGGTCTCGGCCTGCACTCCGACGATGCGCACCTGTGGGCGTACAGCTTTGACTGCGGCAGCCACGCCGGCGATCAACCCGCCGCCGCCGGTGGGGACGAGGATCGTGCCCACCTCGGGGAGCTGCTCGAGGATTTCGAGCCCCACCGTCCCCTGCCCCGCCACGACGTCCTCGTGGTCGAACGGGTGAACCAGGACAGCTCCGGTCCGGTCTGCGAATTCGCGAGCGGCGACGAGTGCTTCGTCGACAGTCGAACCGTGCAGGTGGACCTGAGCCCCATATGCCTTGGTGGCCACCAACTTCGGCAGCGGCGCCCCGGTCGGCATGAAGACCGTCGACTTGATTCCCAATTCTGTTGCAGACCAGGCAACTCCCTGCGCATGGTTGCCGGCGCTGGCCGCCACCACACCCGCCGCGCGTTCCTCCGCAGACAGGTTGGCGATGCGGTTGTAGGCGCCGCGAGGTTTGAAAGAGCCGGTGCGTTGCAGGTTTTCACATTTCAAGCTCACGGCGAAGCCGGTGGTTTCAGACAACACTCGCGAGGCGACCACCGGGGTACGGCGCATGACCGGGGCGAGAAGTTGCTGTGCAGCTTTGATCTGTTCGAGATTCACGCATGCCTCCAGAAAGTGCGCCTCCACACCCTCGTGAGGTGTGAAGGCGCACTGCAGGTTCGAAGTCGAATTACCGTAGAGAGCGAAGATCAGGACAGTGCTTGCTCGATGTCGCCGACCAGATCGGAGGCGTCTTCGATGCCGACCGACAGGCGAACCAGATCGTCGGGAACCTCGAGCGCGGAACCGGCCGTCGAGGCGTGTGTCATCGCGCCGGGGAACTCGATGAGGGATTCGACGCCGCCGAGAGATTCTGCCAGCGTGAAGATCTCGGTGCGCGAGCACAGGTCGAGAGCTGCCGCCTTGCCACCCTTGAGACGCACGGAGATCATGCCGCCGAAGCGTCGCATCTGCTTGGCCGCGACCTTGTGCGACGGATGCGAAGCCAGTCCGGGGTAGATGACGCTGGCAACAGCGGGATGACCGTCGAGCAATTCGACGACCTTCTCCGCATTGTCACTGTGACGCTCCATGCGCAGTGCCAGTGTCTTGATTCCGCGCAACGTCAGGAACGCGTCGAACGGGCCGGGAACGCCGCCGGATCCGTTCTGCAGGAAGGCAAACGCGGTGTCCAGTTCTTCGTCGTTGCAGACGAGAGCGCCACCGACCACGTCGGAGTGTCCGCCGATGTACTTGGTGGTGGAATGCAGCGCGATGTCGGCGCCGAGCTGCAGCGGCTGCTGCAGGTACGGCGACGCAAAGGTGTTGTCCACCACGATCTTTGCGTTACCCTCGTGGGCGATCTCGGCGAGGAGCTCGATGTCACCGATGTTGAGCAGCGGGTTCGTGGGGGTCTCGACCCAGACCAGCTTGGTGTTGGACTTCATTGCCGCGCGCACCGCATCGACGTCGGACACCGGAGCCGGGGTGTACTCGATCCCCCACTGCGTGAAGACCTTGTCGATGAGGCGGAAGGTTCCGCCGTACGCGTCGTCGGGGATGACCAGGTGATCGCCCGGTCGAAGTACCGATCGGAGCAGGCAGTCGGTGGCCGCCATTCCCGAACTGAACGCTCGACCGTAGGTTCCGGATTCGAGCGCGGCGAGGTTCGCCTCGAGCGGGCGACGGGTCGGGTTGCCCGTCCGCGCGTACTCGAAGCCACTACGCATTCCACCGACGCCGTCCTGGGCGAAGGTGGAACTTGCGTAGATCGGCACGTTGACAGCACCGGTCAGCGGATCGGGTTCGTAACCCGCATGCACTGCCTTCGTGGAGAAACCCTGCCAGCTGATGTTGTCGGCCTTGCTGCGTTGCTCACTCATGATCCCCAGCCTAACGGCGCCGGCCCCGGCGCAGGAATCTGTACTCAGGAATCCGAACTCAGGAAACCCAGGAGATCGTGGCGCGTGATCACGCCGACCGGCTTGCCGTCGTCGACGACCATGAGTGCGTCGGTGTCACCGAGCGCCTTCGTGGCAGCCGAGACCGGCTCGCCGGACCCGATGAGCGGGAACGGCTTGCTCATGTGCTTCTCGACGGAATCCGCCAGGTGCGCACGGCCTTCGAAGACCGCGCTCAGCAGATCCCGCTCGGACACACTTCCGGCGACCTCGCCTGCCATGACCGGCGGTTCAGCACCGACGACAGGCATCTGGGACACGCCGTACTCGCGCAGGATCTCGATCGCGTCGCGCAGTGTCTCCGACGGGTGGGTGTGAACGAGGTCCGGCAACTCGCCCGACTTGCCGCGGAGAACGTCGCCGACGGTGGGGACGTTCGCCTTGCCGTCGAGCGGGGTGCGGAGGAATCCGTACGACGCCATCCACTGATCGTTGAAGATCTTGGACAGGTAGCCGCGGCCACCGTCCGGGAGGAGCACGACGATCAGAGCGTCGGGGCCCTCGCGCTTGGCCACTTCGAGGGCAGCGACGACGGCCATGCCGCAGGAACCGCCGACCAGTAGCCCCTCTTCGCGGGCGAGGCGACGCGTCATCTCGAAGGAATCGGCATCAGAGACGGCGATGATCTCGTCCGGGATGGACGGGTCGTATGCCGACGGCCAGAAGTCTTCGCCGACGCCCTCGACCAGGTACGGACGACCGGTGCCACCGGAGTAGACGGAACCCTCGGGGTCTGCGCCGATGACCTTGACCTTGCCGCCCGAAACTTCCTTGAGGTAGCGGCCGGTGCCGGTGATGGTTCCGCCGGTGCCGACGCCCGCGACGAAGTGCGTGATCTTGCCGTCGGTGTCGGCCCAGATCTCGGGACCGGTGGTCTCGTAGTGGCTCTCCGGTCCGCCCGGGTTGGAGTACTGGTTGGGCTTCCAGGCGCCGGGGATCTCACGGGTGAGGCGGTCGGAGACGCTGTAGTAGCTGTTCGGGTTGTCCGGAGCGACGGCCGTGGGGCACACGACCACCTCGGCGCCGTAGGCACGCAGGACGTTGCGCTTGTCTTCGCTGACCTTGTCGGGGCAGACGAAAACGCACTTGTATCCACGCTTCTGCGCCACGAGCGCCAAGCCGATTCCGGTGTTGCCCGACGTCGGTTCGACGATGGTGCCGCCCGGCTTCAGTTCACCCGAAGCCTCGGCTGCGTCGATCATCTTGACGGCGATGCGGTCCTTGGAGCTACCGCCAGGGTTGAGGTATTCGACCTTGGCTGCCACCGTGCCGAAGTTTTCGCCCGTGACGGACGTGAGCTTGACGAGTGGGGTGTTGCCGATGAGGTCGACGACGTGTTCCGCGATGCGCATTCGTCCATGTTCCCAGATGAAAGAAAACGGTGCGCGCGGACGTCGGGCGAAGGCGGTGCAATCCGGCTAGATTGACAAGTGTGAGTCGAACCGGACTGAAAGCGTCGGTGGCCACGGTGGTGGCCGGATCGAGTGCAGGCACGCTCTCCTGGTTGGGCTACAACTATCTGATGTCGCAGGCGGGTGCGGCCCGCGGGGTGATCGGTCGCAATATCGCCAAACCACCCGAGGCGGACGGGGTGTACGCACCCGGCGCCGACAACCCGGAACTCTGGTGGCGGGCCGTGCCCTTCGATCTCCACCTGATGATCTTCGGCGATTCGTCTGCGGCCGGCGTCGGGGCGCTGACGGCGTCGGAAGTTCCGGGTGTGCAGGTCGCGAAACTGCTTGCGAGTGAGACCGGAAAGCGAATCCGCTTGAGCACCAAGGCCATCGGCGGCGCTACCTCACGTGGATTGAGCGGGCAGGTCGACGCCATGTTCGTCGCCGGCCCTCCCCCGGACGCTGCCGTGATCCTGATCGGCGCCAACGACGTCACGGCGAAGAACGCTATTCACGCTTCGGCAAAACGCCTCGGCGACGCCGTACGACGCCTACGCGAGAGCGGCGCCGTCGTCGTTGTCGGAACCTGCCCGGATCTGGGAGTTGTGACGGCGATCCCGCAACCGCTGCGCTCGGTGGTGCGTGAATGGGGACATCGTCTCGCACTCGCCCAGGCGTCCGCGACCAGAAACGCCGGGGGTCATCCCGTTCCGCTAGCCGACCTGCTGGCCAAGGAATTCCTGGCCTCGCCCGACACGATGTTCTCGGCCGACCGTTTCCACCCGTCCGCGGCCGGCTACGAACTCGCGGCGAAGCAGATCGTCCCGGTCCTCGCGTCGGCCCTGGGTGAGTGGCAGGGTGGCCCGCTCCCCGAACTCCCCCACGTCTCGGAGGCGGCGCAAGCTCGCACCGTCGCGGCCCGACTGACGGCAGCGGCAACCCAGTGGAAAGCCTTCGCGAGACGCACCAAACCCGCAGTTCAGCGCCCCGACGTCAACTGAGTGAGACTGCGTGACCACCATCTGGGAGCGGCAACGTAAATTGTAAGTCGAAGCTGCATTCAACTTGCCCTGCTCGACGGCGTTTCACGCCGCCCACGAGCAGTACACAAAAGGAGTTTTCATGCCCGAGGCAGTAATCGTCTCAGCAGTACGGTCGCCCATCGGCCGCGCAATGAAGGGTTCGCTCAAGGACATCCGCCCGGATGACCTCGCAACTCAGATGGTTGCCGCCGCGTTGGCAAAGATCCCCGAGCTCGACCCCACCGAGATCGACGACCTCATGCTCGGTTGCGGCCAGCCTGCCGGCCAGTCGGGCTTCAACATCGCCCGCGTCGTCGCCGTCCAGCTCGGCTACGACTTCCTCCCCGGCGTGACGGTCAACCGTTACTGTTCCTCCTCGCTGCAGACCACCCGCATGGCACTGCACGCCATTCGCGCAGGCGAGGGCGACGTCTTCATCTCCGCCGGCGTCGAGTCCGTCTCCAGCTTCATCACCGGCAATGCCGACGGCCTGCCGGGCACCAAGAACCCGCTCTTCGACGCAGCGCAGGCCCGTAGCGCCAAGCTCGCCGAGGGTGGAGTCGCCTGGACCGATCCGCGCGAAGAGGGCCTGATCCCCGACGTGTACCTGGGCATGGGCCAGACCGCGGAGAACGTCGCTTCGGCCACCGGCATCACCCGCGAAGACCAGGACCGCTGGGCAGTGCGCAGCCAGAACCGCGCCGAGGAAGCCATCGCTCGCGGCTTCTTCGAGCGTGAGATCACGCCCGTCACGCTCGCCGACGGCACCGTCGTCTCCAAGGACGACGGCCCCCGCGCCGGCACCACCTACGAGGGCATCAGCGGCCTCAAGCCCGTCTTCCGCCCCGACGGCACCGTCACCGCCGGCAATGCCTGCCCGCTCAACGACGGCGCAGCCGCACTGGTGATCATGTCCGACACCAAGGCGAAGGCACTCGGCCTGACCCCGCTCGCTCGCATCGTCTCGACCGGCGTCTCGGGCCTGTCTCCCGAGATCATGGGCCTCGGCCCGATCCAGGCCGTCAAGAACGCCCTGAAGATCGCCGGCAAGTCGATCTCCGACATCGACCTGTTCGAGATAAACGAGGCATTCGCAGTGCAGGTCCTCGGATCCGCTCGCGAACTGGGCATCGAAGAGGACAAGCTCAACATCTCCGGTGGCGCGATCGCACTGGGTCACCCCTTCGGTATGACCGGTGCCCGCATCACCAACACCCTGATCAACAACCTGCAGGAGCAGGACAAGACCTTCGGCGTCGAGACCATGTGTGTCGGCGGCGGACAGGGCATGGCAATGGTGATCGAGCGCCTCAGCTGATCCCCTGAGCACGTCGAAAGCGGCCGCCCGGCTTCTGCCGGGCGGCCGCTTTCGCGTAGTCGTGTTTCAGGTAGTCGTGAATTTCCGAGCAAAACTCCCCAACTCGCGAATCAACTCTCGCGCAGCGTCGTCCTCACGCTGCACGGCAGCGCGAGCTTCGTCTGCCCAACCGTGACGGAGCAGTCGTTTGGCGGCAAACACTGCCGGTCCGATGTTGGCGGCAATCTGCTCGGCACTCTCGCGGGCGCGTGCCTGGACCTGCTCGGCCGGCACTGCGACTGTCGCCAGTCCGTACGCGGCTGCTTCGACGCCGCTGAGCCACCGCGCCGACAGGATCAACTCGGCGGCGCGCTGCGTTCCGATCACCTTGGGCAACAACCAACTACTGGCAGCTTCAGGAGCGGTACCCAGCGAGGTGAACGGTGCCCGCAGACGTGCGTCGTCGGCAACGTAGACGACGTCGCAGTAAAGCAGCATGGTCAGGCCGATGCCGACGGCAGCGCCGTGCACTGCGGCAATCAAAGGCTTCGGGAACTCCACCAGCGCCACGATCAGCGGCGCGAATGCGTCGCCGAAGTCGGCGTTGTCGGTGCCTGGTTCGGCGAGTGCGCGTAGGTCGACGCCGCTGGAAAATGCCTTGCCTGAGCCCTCGACGATCACCACGGCCACGGCCTCGTTCGACGCCGCGTCGTCGAGCGCCTTGGTGAACGCTCGAAAACCGGCCGCATCGAAAGCGTTCAGGCGGCTCGGATTGTTGAAGGTCAGCGTTCGCACCGCTCCGGCGTCCGCCACCAGCACGGGTTCGGTGGTGTTTGTCGACATTCGCTCCCCTTCGATCCAAACCAAGCAGTTGCTAGGTATCCAAGCACCGTAACCGCCCACAGACGACAAAAAGAAGGGCCCCTCGTGGGGCCCTTCTTTTGTATTACGGAACGACTCGAGAACTAGTCGTTGTTGAAGTAGCTCAGCAGACGCAGGATCTCGACGTACAACCAGACCAGGGTGACGGTGAGACCGAATGCGACGCCCCAGGCTGCCTTCTCGGGCGCCTGTGCGCGGATCAGCTGATCAGCGGCGTCGAAGTCGAGCAGGAAGCTGAAGGCTGCGATACCGATGCAGACGAGACTGAAGATGATGGCGAGAGTTCCACCGTCACGCAGTCCCAGTCCACCGTCGACGAAGAAGCTGGCGACGAGGTTACCGAGGGCCAGAACGACAACGCCGATCAACGCGCCGATGATCATTCGTGTCAGACGCGGTGTCACCCGAATCGCGCCGGTCTTGTAGACCACGAGCATGCCGAAGAACACACCGAACGTTCCGAGGACCGCCTGAGCGATCAGTGCCGATCCGCCGACGCCACCGAATTGAATATCGGTGAACATGAACGACAGCGCACCGAGGAATAGACCCTCGGCGACGGCATACGCCAACACGATTGCCGGGTTGTCCATCTTGCGGCCGAACGTCGCGACCAGAACCAGAACGAGGCCGACGAGACCGCCGCCGATGACCAGCGGGGTAGCGAGGTCGACGTTGTTGTTGACCAGGAAGTACGACACCAGTGCCGAGATCGTCAGCACACCGAGCGTGATGCCCGTCTTGGTGACGACGTCGTCGATCGTCATGGCCCGCGAGGTGGGACCGGTCTGGTACGGCTCGGCCGGAGCGTACTGCGGCTGACCGAACTGCTGGGTTGCCTGCGAGGCGCCCGCCGTCGCAGATCCGAACGAGGCGTATCCGTTGCCCTCTTGCTTGGGCAGATTGCGGAACACCGGGTTGCTGGTGGTGCGCACCGTGATCATCCCTTCATCGTGGTGGCCAGCGACGGGTGCGTCGCGGGTTCGCCGTACGGATCCGAGTTTCCGACACGGTCCGTGTACCTAACTAAAAGTAAAGCACTCGTAATTTACAACGTCGAAGCGTCGGTTGTAGTTCCCGGCGCATTTCCGGAAGATCAACACTCTTCGATACTAGGACGGTTTGACCGACTTCATCACGATGAACTTCGCGTTCTTCGCCATCGCCTCGCTCGGACCCACCGCGGCTTTCAGCGGTTCGCGATACCCCAGATGCGCGTTGTGAACAGTCCACAACTCGCCACCGGGACGCAGAACACGGCCGGCAGCTTCGAACATCTTGAGCGCTCCACCGGTATGCACCGCCGCTCCGACGTGGAACGGCGGGTTCAACAGAACCAGATCCGCGCTCGCACTGGGCAACGAACTCACGGCGTCGTCGCGCAGGCCGCTCACTCGATCGCCGACGCCGTTTGCCGACGCGGTCGCCAGAGCCGAAGCGACGGCTGCCGAGGACTGATCCGTTGCGATCACGTGCACGTCCGGGAACTTCCGCGCGATCGCTGCCGCGAGAATACCGCTGCCACAACCCAGATCGATCACGTCACTCAGCGGATCGACCGCAATCTTTCCGAGGTTCTCCAGGAGCAACCGGGTGCCGATGTCCAGGCTCGCACCGGCAAACACGGCGCCGTGAGCAACGACGTCGAGGTCGAACTCGTCCAGGCGCTCGGCCATCGGGAACGTGACGACAACCTCGGCCTTCGGTTCCGACGCTTTGAGTACGCGGGACTTCTGACGCCCGCGCGAGGCGCTGACGTCGGAAAACGATTCGCCGAGAACCTTGTTCATCGCCGGGGTGATGTGCTTGTCACGCCCACCGGCGAAGACACGAACCGCCGGGTCGGCGTGGAGCGCGATCAGCTGAGCGATCTCGGCAAGTTCGGCGAGACTACGAGGCAATTGCATGAGCACGACGCGGGCACCGCTGAGCAACTCCTCCTCCAACCGGTGCGAGGTGAAGGCGTCACTGAATCCGAGTTCGCGCGCATTGTTCGCGAGGGCTAACTCTCCGGTGAGCGGATCCTGGTGAACCCGCACGCCGGCGATTCCGTGAACGAGCGCAACACCGGCGGTCAGCGCACCGTAGTGATCGCCGATCACGACGACGGTGCCCGCCGGCGCTGCGGCCAGAGCGTCGGCGGCCTCGTCGAGGATCAGGCGATCAGCCGCGTCGACGGCAAAGAGATTGGGTGCCTCGACATCGGGAAATCGGCGCAGACGATCGAACAGTTCGGGTGTGTCGGACATGCCACCAGTCTTTCAGGTCGAACTGCGCAACACTCAATCCCCCGACCAGCAGGTGATCAGTTCGACAACCCCGTCAGTTCGACAAACCCCGTCAGTTCGTCATCCACTGCACGACGTTGCCGACGGTTTCGCGTTCGGTGCGGAATCCGTTCACCGGATGGTCGGTGTCGGGGTATCCGAACGAGATCGCGCACACGACCTTGCGAGTGTCGTCGATGCCGAAGTGCTCGTGAATGAACTTGGAGCTGCCCGCGAGCGCCGCTTGCGGAATAGTCGCCACCCCCAGACTCTGGGCCGCGAGCAGGAAGCTGTTCACGTACAACCCACAGTCGACAGCGCCGTAGGTGCCCAAAGCCTCGTCGGTGGTGATGATCGCGACGTGAGGAGCGCCGAAGAGCTCGAAGTTCTTCATCGTCTGTGCCGCGGAGCCGGCGCGGTCACCGTGCTCGATTCCGACGCTCGAATACAGCGCCATGGCACAGTCGAACCGACGTGACTTGTAGATGCCCTGGTACTCGCGGGGGAACTCGAAGTCCGACTCCTGGGCGTTGGCCATCACGTATTCACCGAGTCCGGCACGGAAACGCTCGGTGCCCTCCCCTTCGGTGATCGCTACCTGCCACGGTTGTGTGTTGCACCACGACGGCGTCTTCTGCGCCAACCGAAGGATCTCCTCGATCACCTCGCGTGGCACCTGACGGTCCTCGTAGGCGCGGCAGCTGATCCGGGCATCGAGCAACGCTTCCAGGCTCGTGTCCACGACGATGCTCTCGGTCATGTGTTCTCTCCTCGATCAGGCTGCACTACAACACTTCGCACGATAGAACTATCGCCTCGGCGCGATGATCAGCGGGTCACCGTTGCGAAGGCCGACACCAGCTCACCGAACTCCTCCATCGCCGCATCGGGGTCGGGATCGACCGCTGCCAACGCGACCAGAACATCGGTGGCACCGGATTCGAGCAGCTGTTCGGCACCGAGCATCGTCGCCGGGAGGTCGATCGAACCGTCAGTCCCGCGAACGACGGTCAGTCGCCCACGAACCTGCAATTCCGCCGGATCGCGTCCGAGTTCCGCCATGGCCTTCCCGATGACGTCGATCCCTTCACGTAGGTCGTCGTCCGCGGCACCCATGATCGGAATCCAGCCGTCCCCCCAGGTTGCGACGCGTCGTACGACGGCCTTGGACAGAGAACCCGACACCCAGATCGGAATACCCGCGGACGGCCGGGGCGCGCAGTACACGTCATCGAATTTCAGGCGAGGAGTGTCGATGCTCGCCGGCGCCGACCTCCACAGCGCCCGGCACACTGCGAGAGCGTCGTCGAGCAATGGTCCCCTTTTGCCGAAGTCCATACCGACCGCGTCGTATTCGCGTTCCTGCCAACCGGTTCCGACGCCCAGGTCGAGTCGGCCACCGGACAACAGATCGAGTGTCGCGGCCGTCTTGGCCAGTACCGCTCCCCCGCGCAGCGCCGCGATGACGATTCCGGTCCCCAGACGAATTGTCTTCGTCTGTCCGGCAACAAAAGCCAGGACGGTCAGCGGTTCGAGCCAGTTGGCGTCGGGCTCGGTGGGGAACGCCGACCACGTGTATGCCGAGTTGTCCGAGCCCATCACCACGTGATCGGTGACGAGGACCCGGTCGAAGCCGGCAGCTTCCGCACTTTGACAGACCTGCACCAGTTTCCCGTAGGAGTTCTCCGCGAGGGTCGTACCGAAATTGGGAACGTTCAGACTGAAAGTTGTCATGTGTCAAGCCTTTCGGGGCCGGTTGGTCCAGCCGCCTTCTTCGGTGGGGAACCAGCCTCCGGCAGCGTGCGAGCCGCCGTCGACGTGGAGCACGGTTCCGGTGATGTATCTCGCCAGGTCGGACGCCAGGAACAGCGCGGGGCCGGCAATGTCGACGGGTTGGCCCGGTCCACCCAGCGGTGCCCACCCCGGCCACTTGTCCCAGTCGTCGGCAGAAACGATCGTGCGGTACGGCACCTGGACCGACTCGATCAAATCCGGAGCAATGGCGTTGACGCGCACTCCGGTTCGACCGATCTCCACACCAAGGCTTCTGGTGAACTGCGTCAGCGCGGCCTTGTATGCCGAGTACATGGTGTGGCCCGGGATCGCTCGATGCGCCTCCACCGTCGTCAGGTTCACGATCGATCCACCGGTTCCGCGATCGATCATGCCGGGAAGCAGGGCATGCGTCAGACGCACCACGTGATCGAAATTGATGTTGCCTGCCTCGGACCAGAAACCTGGATCGGTACCGGTGAACGCTGTCGGCGGATTCAGGAAATGACCCACATTGTTCACAAGGACATCTGGTGCGAATTCGGTCAACGCGACGGGGACTTCCAGCGCCCGCACATCGTAGTCGAGATGGTTGATCGAACCACCTGCAGCGGAGTCGAATTCGACGTCGCTCAGCGGAGCCACGTCGACGACCAGAACTGCGGCGCCGTGTGATGCGAATGCTCGAACTATCGCTGCCCCGATTCCCTGGGAGCCGCCGGTCACCACTGCCTTCTTACCTACCAACATCGGCCCTGGGGAGTACGCCGATCCGACCACCACGAAGACACCCTTCTGCAGTTCGATGTGAATCACTTCGGCGTACCGTCACACATCTAGTCGCAGAACGGGCACAACGTTCTCACTCAGTGGTAGCCGCTACACTTCGCCTGCCCTGGCCCCAGGATGCCGATGCAAGTAGGCCGGAATCTCGGCTGCCCGTATCGGCACTCCCTCCAGATACCCTTGGATCACGTCACATCCACACTCGGTCACCATCGCCCGCTGCCTCTCGGTCTCCACGCCCTCGGCGACGGTATCCAACCCCAGAGACTTGGCGATCGCGATAACGGCCCGCAGGACAGCAAATCTCGAACTCGCGGGATCCGCATCCAGCGGAGCGACGAAGGCGCGGTCGATCTTCAACCGATCGAGCGGCAGCCGCGACAAGCTGGCAACCGAGGAGAATCCGGTCCCGAAGTCGTCCATCGCAATGGCGATTCCGAGCGCGGAGAGTTGCACCAGCACATCTCTGTCGGCGTCGTCGATGACAAGTGATTCGGTCACCTCGATCTCGAGCCGTTCGGGGGCGAGGTTCACTTCCTCGAGGGTCTGGCGCACCGATTCGACGTATCGACTCGAACGCAGTTGCACCTGAGAAACATTGACGGCGACCCGTACGTCCTCCGGCCACGATGTCGCCGCCGTGCATGCGGCCCGCAAAACGCCCGCACCGATCGGAACGATCAAGCCGGTTTCCTCCGCGACCGAGATGAAGTCTCCCGGCGAGACGAGACCTGAGGTCGGATGGTTCCACCGCAACAGTGCCTCGAATCCGACGACAACTCCCGTCCCTGCCGACACCTGCGGTTGATAGACCAACTCGAACTCCTCGTCGATCAGCGCACGACGAAGATCCAACAGGGCTCGAGCCCTACCGGTTGCCCGATCCCGCAAAGCCACGTCGAAGGCTCGGATCTGGTGCCGGCCGCTCTCCTTTGCGTGGTACAGCGCAAGATCGGCAACGATCATCAGTTCTTCGAGGTTCTCGGCATCGTCGGGCAGAGAGCCGTACCCCAAACTGGCGCGAATGCGTATCTGGTTGCCGACCAGCGCGAATGGTCGTTCGAACGCGTCGAGGATCGTCTGGAATCGATCTTTCACCTCATCTGTGTCCTCGATGTCATCGAAGGCGATGGCAAATTCGTCGCCGCCCAACCGGCCACAGATCTCGTTGGATCGCAGAACCCCGTGAATTCGGCTGGCAACATCTCGCAACACGTCGTCTCCGACGTGATGTCCCAACCGGTCGTTGATCGACTTGAAGTTGTCCAGATCCAGAATCGCCAACCACACTCGGCGCCCGTCCCGAAGCAGCGAAGAAACCTGGGCGTTGAAGCTGTACCGATTGCTGAGCCCGGTCAGCGAATCGACTTCCGCCAACCGCAGTATGTTCTGACGCTGGTGATAGGAGTGCGTGATGTCGGATCCCACACCGCGCCAGCCGTAGTCCGAACTCTCTCCGCTGCCGGGGTGACCCGACATCGACCACCATCGAGTATCGCCCCGCACGACAACCTGCATGGTGAGGTCCCGAAACGCCGTCCCGGCTTGAAAATTCGCAGCGAGGAGATCGAGGGACTTCCTGCCCTCGACTGTTCGGGATGCGCCGATTCCGATCAGGATCTCGTGCATGGTGCGGCCCCGGATCTGCGCTGCCGGCAAACCGACTTGTTCGGCGAATCGATACGACACGGTGCGGGCGACACCACGCGAGTCGGTCTCCCAGAGCCAATCCTGCGCACCGTCTTCGAGATCGTTCAGCAGCAACTCCACGAGGTCTCGTTCGTCCTCGGCTATGAGCTCGGCGCGGAGTCGTCTCTCGAAAAGGTTGGCCAACAGCAATGTTCCGCTGTGGAGCGAAACGAGAAAAATCACCAGCACCCCGATCAGCACGTAACGCGCCGTACCCGGTTCGGTCCAAAACGCTCCGGCCAACCCGAGGCCGACCAGGCCGATCCAGACGACAGTGATTCCGCGAAACATCATGGTGGGAAACACACCGACTGCGATCCCACCGATCAACGTCGAGGTAAGTACCAATTCGTCACCAGGGCCGAGCATCGGAAAGAGAACAAGTGCCAAGCACGCCAGGAGCGCTCCCCAGACGACGATCTCGACTGTCAGCACCACCAGTTCCGTGGTCTGTGACTCGGAGACTCCCAGGCGCGCGCGCCGCAGCCAGTACACACTGAATCCAGCGCTCGACAGCAGCATGACACTCGACCAAGTGATGCCGAACCATCCGGCATCCGTCGGCAAGAGCACCACGATCGTCGACAGCCCGAGGGCAGCAATCAGGAACGCCCACGGCAGTACTCGCGCCGTGAACTCCAGGCGTCGGTTGAGAAGTCGGTGACGATCGTAATCCGACAGGTGGTCGTCAGAACCTCGTCGACCGAGCCTGCGCACGGCGGCTACGACACGACGTCTTCGTACCACCGCCGGGTCATCCACGTCGGCCTGCTGTCGCCAGCGCCACTGCCTGAACAGACATGACTGCGCCGGCAGCACGCCCCTGCACAGTCCGCACCCCCGCAGCCGCAACGGCCTTCAGTTGCTCCTCGCTGTCCACCCCCGAGACAACGACCTCCATTCCCAGTGCGTCGACCAGATCCACGAGCGCTTCGAGGATCGGCCGCCCGCCGGGCGCCGCACCGGAGATGGAGCGTTCGATGCGCACTCGCGTGAACGGAAGGCCGGACAGTGATGCAAGGGAGGAGAATCCGGCTCCGAACTCGTCGACCGTCAGCGATACTCCCATCTCCGCGATGGCATGCAACGCGGCTCTGGACTGGTCGGTAATGGCAGAGGACTCGTCGAGTTGGAGCTCGAACTGCCCTGCCCTGGCATCTGATCGACTAAGCGAGTCGCCGATCGCCTCGATGAACGCCTCCGATTCGAGCTGACGCGTCGACACCGCGACGGCTACCCGTACGTGATCAGGAAGTTGCGCCGCCGCCGCACAGGCCAGCTTGAACACCGTCGTCCCGAGCGAGTACGCCAAACCGGTGTCGTCTGCGACGCTCATGAATTCGGCGGACGTGACGGCGCCGAGCCGGACGTTGTGCCAGACCACGTGAACCTCCACCGCCACTATCTCGCGGGAGACCACGTCGATCCTGGGTAGCAACTCGAGTTCGAGGTCCTTCTCCGCGACGGTGTTTCCCAGATCTTCGAGCAGACGGGCCCGCCGATCCGCCACGGACTTCATCGAGTCTCGATACTCACGTACGGCCCCGCGCCCGGATTCCTTTGCCGCGAACAAGGCGAGATCCGCAGCGCCCATCATCTCGTCGGCGGACGACGGCAGCTCGTCAGGGAGGTAGTACCCGATGCTGCATCCGATCTCCAACCGCGTACCGGCCACTGTGATCGGCTCATGAAGGGTTTCGATGTAGCGTGCCAACAGTGCGCGCACGCGTGAGCTGTCGCCTACATCGGTGAAGAGAATCGCGAACTCGTCTCCGCCCAAACGCGCGAACAGCTGTGACATTCCGCCGGCTTCGGACAGACGATCTGCGACCTCTCGCAGAACCGCGTCGCCGACCGTGTGCCCGAGTGTGTCGTTGACCGACTTGAAGTTGTCGAGGTCGAGCATCGCCAGCCCAAGACGGCTGTCATGGGTGTGCGGATCACGTAACAGCCTCTCGAGCTCGGTCCAGAAGCTGTGCCGGTTCGGCATTCCCGTGAGTGCGTCCACCCGGCCCATCCGCACGATTTCGTCGCTTTGCCGTTTGACTTCGGTGACGTCGGAACCCACCCCTCGCCAGACGAACTCATCGGGTGCGCGACCAGGACGCGGCCGTCCGGATATCTGCCACCACCGGATTTCGCCGTGAACGCGGACCGGTACGAGCACGTCGACGAAAGCGGTCTTCGTATGGCGGGCTTGCTGCAGCTCCATGAGCGCATCGATTCCGCCGGGGATCCGTAGAGTGCCCAGCTCCATGAACAGGTCTTGCCACGCCGTTCCTTGCAACTCGGTGGAGTCCAACCCCGCTTCGACTGCGAGCCGCGTCGGGATTCGGTTGAACTTGCCTTTCTGGTCCGTCTCCCACACGAAGTCCCCGGCATTGCCTTCGAAGTCTTCGAGAAGCATCTGCACCACAGAGCGCTCCGACGCTGCGCGCAGTTCAGCGCGATAGCGAGATTCCAGGTTTCCCGACACCACGATCGTCCCGCCGATCAGAGCCGCGCCGTAGGCGATCATTCCAATGAGAATTCGTTCGAACTCGGGTCCTGGCTGGAGCCAGAACGCCACGCCCAGGATCACGAGATTCGACAGCACCCAGGTGAGTCCGACGATCCGCAACATCGCGGTAGCCACGGCGCCGGCGCCGGTGATGGATGTGGTCACCGCTATCAGGATCAGATCGCCGGAATCGTCCAGGATCGGATACAGGACCAGGGCGAGCGAGGAATACAGGATCCCGACGACTGCGAATTCGACGGTGAGAAACGCGTACGACATCCGGTATGTCGGCGCGATCAGATCGAAGCGAATGGCGAGTCCGACACCCATGCCCACCAACCCGATCACCCCGGCGAGGATCGGCCACAGGCGTGGCAAGAGTCCGCTGTCCGGCGGGATGACATACAGCGTCAACCCGAGCGTGACCACGAGGTGGACAGCTGCGGCCCACGGCAGAACACCGAAGGTGACGGCTATCTGTTCACGCGTCACGTCATCGCGTTGCGTGGGTGTCAGTCTTTCTCTTGGGCTTTCTCTTGGGCTTTCTCTGAGGCGGGATGGGAGACGAGACAGGATAGACATGACCACCTCCCGCTCCCGCGCCGTAATACGAATTGGACGTATGGCTGAGCAATTGTCCCGTAACCGGCCCCTGCTGCGTCAAGCAGTACGTCCGACCTTTTTCGGGGGCAGATCTGCCCACAGACACAGTAATCAGCAAACTGCTGGTCCGCCCGATCTTGCTGCAGCGAGTTCGATGTCCGCGGGTTGAAATCAGACATGAGGGACAATGGCCGAAGATCGCCGATCACGTCGGTGGAGATTCCTCGACGGGTAACACGATCGGACTCATTCGAGTTCAGACAAGGACTATCACGATGGCAATCGACTACACCCGACGTTCCGGCGAGTCCACACCGTCGCAGGCACCGGTCAGCCTGAGCAAGATCACGCTCACCAAATCCGCGCCGACGGTCAACCTCGCGAAGGCTGGTGAACGACAAGGCAATATGCGCGTGAACCTCAACTGGTCGCAGGGAGCACCACCGAAGAAGACCGGTTTCCTCGCCAAGCTCGCCGGCGCAGGCTCCGGAGCGGTCGACCTGGACCTCGGCTGCCTCTACGAACTTGCCGACGGGTCCAAGGGCGTGGTCCAGGCCTTGGGCAACAGTTTCGGTTCGCTGACTTCCCCTCCCTACATCTCCCTCGACGGCGACGACCGCAGTGGCGCGAACACCGGCGGCGAGAACATGCACGTCAATCTCGGTGACCCCAGCGCTTTCCGCCGAATCCTCATCTTCGCGATGATTTACGACGGTGCCCCCAACTGGGCGGCCGTTGACGGCGTCGTCACCCTGTACCCCACCAACGGACCCGAGGTGGAAGTACGACTCGATTCGGCCAGCAACCAGGAACGGCTGTGCGCAATCGCTCTCATCCAGAGTTCAGGTCAGGGCGTGACGGTGACCCGTGAAGTGCAGTACATCAACGGCAGTCAGTCCGATCTCGACCGTGCGTACAACTGGGGTATGAAATGGGCTGCCGGACGAAAGTAGGTGTCGCGGGCGGGGTGTCCCCCATCCGAATGACAATGTCCGAATCGTCCACAATGTCGCAAGTTACTGGATAGTGTCGAGAAGTGGGGTCGGACATGAGGGGTCACGCTCGACACCGATAGTGGGTCGGTGACGCTATGTGCTTGGCGACGCCGACGTTCGACAGGAAAGGCCCTCGATTTCCCCCGAGATCGAGGGTCTTTTCGTATATTGCATCACTGTTCGTGCCATCTTATTAGTTGATCGTTAAACTAAGCGTTCGTCCAACATGCACCGATGGAGAACGTGAATGTCCACCAATTCAGATCGACGCCCACGCCGGCCCGTGAGAATCGCCTACCTCGCCGCAGGAGTTCTCTTTGTCGCCGCCATGCTCCTGCTGGCAAGCGTCGTGAACCCAGATCGGGACCGCGATTTCTCGATGAACCACGTCCCCGCGGGGACGTCGACGACCGCCGTCGTCGCCACGTTCGACCTCGGCTAACGAAGGTACCGGTACGTAAGTGGCGCGCGTCACGAACTGTGGGTAGTTTCAACGCCGATGGTTCGCCGTAGGTCGGTATTGAGAGGGACGGCAAGCCACTGCCCTGCCTGGTTGCCCCACCCAAACAGGCAGGGCACCCCTTCAACTCCACCGACTTTTCTGCGGATCCACGCCGACACACTCTGGCGTCCGGACGGTTTCACCGCAGCGCCTGCAGTAATGGGTCCGATGCCCGCCATTCTCGGTCGAGGCACACCCGCACACCTCCCAGCCGACAAGGCAGGTGTTCGCCGTGAGTCGGTGTCCGTTCGGGCAGCGGTCCGGGGATCGCTCGGTCAACCGCATCTTCACATTTTCGCACACATGTTCGACGCCTTGGTACTGCAAACGGAAAATTCGATTGCACCGCCCGCTTCCGGTCGGCCCGAGCGCAACTATCCCTTCCGTCACTTCGGTCTGCTTTAATACGAAGGCTTTGTCGGGGGTTTACCAATGTCCGAAGTTGTCGAGTTTCTGCGAGCACACGCAGGCGAACACGGGGTTGAACTATGGGTTTCTTCAAGAAGGCGGCTGTGACTGCTCTAGCGGTCGCTGCAGTCGGAGCATCAACAGGGATCGCATCAGCTGATCCGTCGACCGACGTGAACTACGAAGCGAAGATCGTCGACAAGTCGATCGTCACCACTATCGACGCCGGGCTGTTCAAGGTGTCCGGCGACGGCAAGTCTGTCGTCTTGCAGGACAGCAAGGGAGCCGACCTTGTTTCGTTGCCTCTCGCATACAACCTCGGGGATCTGCAGTTTCCCTTCGATCGCACGATCAGTGAAGACGGTAAGACCCTCACGCTGACCCCGATCACCGATTCGGCGAAGGCCACTCCTCGGCCCGAGAGTGCGCCTGCTGCAAAGGATTGGACGCCCGTCGCCTCACCCGAGGAGAATGATCGGGCGATTGCGCACTTCCAGAGCCAGCTCGGTCTCGGCACTCAGGTCGGCAGCCTGCTCGGCACCATCGTCGGCGCCGGAATCGGTTGCGCTGTCGGTGCTCCGCTGGGCTTGACCATCGTCGGCCTCCCCGTCGCTGCGGCACTGTGCCTGGGTGGTCTCGCAACGGGAGCCGGAATCGGCGGTGTCGCCGGAACGATCCTCGGCGGCGGCGGCGCAGCTGTCGTAGCCGGCATCGACCTCGTCAACACACTGAACGCCCCTGCCGGAACGACGGTCTGGGCTCAGTAGCGACTGGAAGGTCAGTCGCTACGCGGTGCCCCCAGTCGGACTCGAACCGACACTTGACGGATTTTAAGTCCGTTGCCTCTGCCAATTGGGCTATGGGGGCCGTGCCGCACCCGACTGGTCGGGTGCGGCAGGGATCAGACTATCGGGTGGGTCTGAGCTATCGACATCGCGATGCCGTCGAGGATGTCGTGTTCGCTGACAACCAGTTCGGTGATCCCGGCTTTGGCTTCGAACGTCTGAGCCAGCACCGTGGTGATGATCGCTCCGCCACCGATGACGTCCACCCGCCCCGGATGCATCGGGCCGAAGGCGGCACGATCAACCCGAGGCATGGCGGTAAGACGCTCGCACACCTCGAAGAGTTGCTTGAACGGAATCCTCGACAGGTGCACCTTCTCGGCGTCGTACTCCGGAAGATCCTGCGCGATCGCGGCCAGCGTCGTCATGGTTCCAGCGACACCCACCCACGTGTGCGCCTTCTCGACGGGGACGGCCTCGAACGCCTCGGCAAGTTTTGCAGTCGCAAAAGTCGTCGCCTCGGAAACCTGCTCTGCCGTAGGCGGATCCGACGGTAGGCACCGCTCAGTGACGCGCACACAGCCGATGTCGGTGGAGTACGCAGCCTGGACGCCCGACGCGTCGCCGAGGACAACTTCGGTGGATCCGCCGCCGAGATCGACCACCACGAAGGGGCCCTCGGACGGATCAAGTTCTCCCACAGCACCGCTGAACGAGAGTCGCGCCTCTTCGTCGCCGGTGATCACCTCGGCTCCAGATCCGGGAATGACCGCACCGAGCACGTCTCGCGTCATCGTGAAGAAGTCTTCGCGATTCGCAGCGTCGCGAGTAGCCGAGGTCGCGACCATCCGAACGGCGGTTGCTCCGGCATCGGCGATCATCGACGCGTACTCGACCAGCGCGACCCGGGTGCGTTCGATGGCCTCGGGCGCGAATGTCCCTGTCGCATCAACGCCTTGACCCAGTCGCACGACGCGCATCTCGCGCCGGACATCCACCAGACGACCGTCGGCGCCGACGTCGGCGATCAGCAGTCGAATGGAGTTGGTACCGCAATCGACTGCGGCAACACGGCGAGTCACCGGTCGGCGGTGTCGGCATCGTCGATGCCAGGCCAGTCCGCAGGAATTGCAGTACCGCGGAGCTTCCCGTGGCCGGCCAAGGCAACGGACTCGTCACCGAGCGGATTCACGCCGGGACCCTTGGCAAGCGAATGCGCCATGAGCACGTGCAGGCACTTGACCCGATCCGGCATCCCACCACCGGCAAAGTCGGTTCCGAGAGATTCGATCGCGTCCCGCTCGGCGAGGTACGACTCGTACGCCCGGCGGTAGGCCGCGGCAAGCTCGGGATCCTGGGTCAGACGTTCGGTCATCTCACGCATGACGCCGGCGGATTCCTGACGGCTCGCTTCGGCAGTCAGTCGCGGGTCGGTGAGGTAGTACAGCGTCGGGAACGGTGTTCCGTCCGGAAGCTTGGGGGCGGTCTTGACCACGCCGGGCTGACCGTCCGGGCTGCGGTACGCGATCTCGATCACTCCGCGTGGCTCACGGCCCAATTGAGCGGCAACGGCGTCGAGGTCCGCTTGTGAAACCTGTGGGGAATTTTCGGACGTGTTGCTCACCCGGTGGGTACTCCTTGTTCTTCTGGCTCGATCGGCGCCAACGGCATCGGAGCCGGTGTCGTCGTCTCGGGAACCACTGGCGGTTCCGAAATCGTCTGCCACAGATCGCGATACCACGGACCTGTCAGCGGTGTTTCCTTTTCCTGCTTCTTCTCGGGTTCCTTGTAGTCGCCGGGAAGCTGAACCTGAAACGGGGTCTCGCCCGGTTTGACGTACCGAAGGCGTTCTCGTGCAAGAGCTTCGATGTAAGCAGGATCGTCGAAGCGTGCGTTCTGGCCTTGCAGCTTTCGCAGTTCTTCCTCGAGCACCTGGCGTTCGGCGGCCACCTGCGCGGCATCGGAACGCTGGCTGATGTAGGTGCGCAGCGGTACTGCCAGTGTCAGCGCCAGCATGAGGACAACCATCGCGAGCACAACGGCCCGACTGGTGGACAAGCCGAAAATGGTGTTGTCCGACTTCGGAAGCCGAGACCAGAACTTGTTGGTTCCGCTCTTCCCCCGAGCCGACTTGGACCCGCGCGCCGACGACTTCTCGGCGGAAACCCCCGGTTGCGCGGGGTCTGACACAGAGGAATCGACTGCTGCCGGATCTACCGAAGGTTCCGACACGCGTGGGCGTCGGGCGCTGTCCCGACGCGCACGCGACGGTGTGTCCCCACGACGGGAACCACGACCCCCCGGACTTCCGCCGGGGGATCGTGGTTTACCGCGCTGTGCAGACACTACTGAATCTTAGATTTCCGTCAGGCCTCGAAAGCGAAGCGCGGGAACGCAACCTCGCCGGCGTAACGTGCTGCGTCGCCGAGGTTCTCCTCGATACGCAGCAGCTGGTTGTACTTGGCAACGCGCTCGCTGCGTGCCGGAGCACCGGTCTTGATCTGGCCGCTGCCGACGGCAACTGCGAGGTCGGCGATGGTGGTGTCCTCGGTCTCGCCGGAACGGTGGCTCATCATCGTCTTGTAGCCGTTGCGGTGGGCGAGATCGACGGCGTCGAGGGTCTCGGTCAGGGTGCCGATCTGGTTGACCTTCACCAGGAGCGCGTTGGCCGCACCCTTGACGATGCCTTCTTCGAGGCGCTCGGGATTGGTGACGAAGAGGTCGTCGCCGACGAGCTGGATCTTGTTGCCGATCTGATCGGTGAGTGCGACCCAGCCGTCCCAGTCGTCTTCGTCGAGCGGATCCTCGATGGAGACGAGCGGGTAGGCGTCGATGAGCTCGGCGTAGAACGCTGCCATCTCGGCCGCGGTGCGGTTCTTGCCTTCGAACTTGTAGCCGGTGCCGTCGGTGTAGAACTCGGTGGCGGCCACGTCGAGAGCGAGCGCGACGTCGGTACCCAGCTTGAGGCCGGTCTTGTTCACGGCGATCGTGATGAGGTCGAGCGCTTCCTTGGTGCCTGCCACGTCCGGCGCGAATCCGCCTTCGTCACCGAGACCGGTGGAGAGGCCCTTCTCCTTGAGAACCGACTTCAGGGAGTGGTAGACCTCGGCACCCCAGCGCAGCGATTCCTTGAAGCTCGGTGCACCGATGGGAGCAACCATGAACTCCTGGACGTCGACACCGGTGTCGGCGTGCGCGCCACCGTTGAGGATGTTCATCATCGGGACAGGGAGAACGTGAGCGTTGGGGCCACCGACGTAGCGGAACAGCTCGAGGCCCGAGGACTCGGCAGCGGCGCGAGCTACGGCAAGCGAGGCACCGAGCAGAGCGTTTGCGCCGAGACGCGACTTGTCCGGGGTGCCGTCTGCATCGAGCAGCGCCTGGTCGACTGTGCGCTGCTCGGTTGCGTCGATACCGATGATGGCCGGAGCGATCTCGCCGAGCACAGCCTCCACGGCCTTCTCGACGCCCTTTCCGCCGTAGCGTGCGCCACCGTCGCGCAGTTCGACGGCTTCGTGCTCACCGGTCGAAGCGCCGGACGGCACCGCAGCCCTGGCGAAACTTCCGTCTTCGAGCAGAACCTCGACCTCAACCGTGGGGTTGCCACGGGAATCAAGGATCTCGCGAGCTCCGACCTGCTCAATACTGGCCACTGTGTGGTTCTCCTTCGAATGGGCTTCGCATTGGGGCACGCTCTGCGTGCTTGACACTTGGGCTCCGACCCCTCCGGTCGAAAGAGGACCACGATCGCGGCTGGGCCTCTGCAGTGCCAGCACCTCTGTAGTGCCAGCACACAGCCTAACCGCACGGGCCGAAGGCTTCTTTATCGACGCGCGGTCACGGGCCCGACCTGCGGATCGATCACCGTCAGTCCGGCCGTACCCCGACTGAATACGCCGACGCACGATCACGAACGAGGGCGAGATAGTCGCCCGAGAGGTTGTACGCCATGAGCGCCTGCTGCCACCCGGCAGCGGTCGTGAGATCTCCCCCGCGTGCACACAGGTAGCGGGCGGCGGTGAGGGCAGCGTCGTCGATGTTGTCGGGGTCCACCCGGCCGTCACCGTTGGCGTCGACTCCCCATTTGAGCCATGTCTCGGGGATGAACTGCATAGGCCCCATCGCGCGGTCGTGCACTGGATCGCCGTCCATCGTCCCGCCGTCGGTGTCGGGGATCTCGGCAACTCCCGGGCCACCGTCCAGAGGGATTCCCCGGATGTTCGGGACGACCTGGCCGGACGCGTCGACCGACGAACCGTCGTAGGTCCCGTGGCGGCTCTCGACGCTGCCGATACCGGCCAGCGTTGTCCACCCGATTCCGCAGCTGGGAAGCGTCTCGCCCATGACCGCAGCGGCGTACCCGTAGGCCTCGAGTGCCGTCGTTCCGATCCCGATGTCGTCCGACAATCCCGCTGCCCAGTCGGCGAGTTGATCGGCACTACGGCCGGGAGCATTGATGTCGATCGGCGGCGTCGGAGAGCCGGTACCTGGGGGTATGCCTTCCGGAATGGCCACTTTCGGTTCGTTCGATCCACAAGCCACGACGCCTGCGCCCAGCAAAGCTGTTCCGGCAGCTACTGCTGCTACGGCTCGAGAGAGACGCCGGGGACTTCTGCGGGCAGCGGGAGTTCGATACACCCTTCCATCATCCACATGCGAGCGAACTACTCCCGAATCCGTTGGTAAAGAACAGCAAAAGTACAGGTCGGGGCATGGTTCACCACCGAATGTGGAGTATCTTCTTCTGAGTTAAGGCTGGCCTAGCCTCATTCGTTCGTCAGAAGCTGTTGCACTCACTCAGTCAGGAGTCGCCCGTGCCCGTGTCGGTACTCGCTGCCGCGAGCACACCGTCAGTTGCCACCCAGTTATTCGGTAGTGGCCTGATCGGTCTGCGCGAAGGCCTCGAAGCGGGCATCGTGGTGATGATTCTCGCCGCCTACCTCGTGAAGGCGCAGCGCAAGGACGCACTCAAATGGGTGTGGCTCGGCGTCGCGATCGCCGTCGCGATGGTGGCGATCATCTTCTTCGCGATCCACTACGGAACGTCGACGGTCGACGGCTTGACCGCCGAGATCATCGCAGGTGTTGCCTCCCTGATCGCCGTCGTCATCGTCACGATCATGGTCCTGTGGATGCGCACGGCTGCGAAGAACATTTCCGGAGACCTCAAGGCCGGGATGGAAAAGGCTCTCGTTGCAGGCCCGGTCGCCATCTTGTCGCTGGCGTTCTTCGCGGTCGGTCGTGAAGGCGTCGAGACAGCGTTGCTCATGGTCGGTTACGCCGAGAACACCGCAGGCAGCTCCTGGCCGCTGGTCGGGTTGCTCCTCGGAATTCTCTTGGCCGCCGTCTTGACCGTCGCCATGTACTTCGGCGCCCTCCGTCTCAACCTGACGACGTTCTTCCGGTACACGGCGATCTTCCTCATCGTCGTTGCCGCCGGAATCCTTTCGTACGGTGTTCGCGCTCTACAGACCGGAAACGTCCTGCCGGGCGGATCTTCTCTCGCGTTCAACCTGACACCCGGTTACGACCCGTCGACCTGGTACGGCACCGTCCTCGCCGGAATCTTCAACTTCCGACCGGATCCGACGGTCCTGCAGGCCGTCGCGTGGCTCGTCTATCTCGTAGTCGTCCTCGCGCTCTTCCTGCGTCCCCTTCCGCCCAGCCCTTCGGAGCCGGCAACCCCGCCTGCGCACGACACACACGTTCCCGAGAAATCCTGAGAGGCACTACCGACATGCGTAAATCCACCCTCGTACTGGCCACGGCTGCGGTACTACCCTTCTCTCTCGCCGCGTGCACCGAGAAGACGACGGCGAGCGACGGCGACATCGTCGTCATGGCCACCGACGATTCGTGTGACGTCAGTGCCACCACCGGAACCACTGGCAGTTCGACGTTCCAGGTGACGAACAACGGCTCGAAGGTCACCGAGTTCTATGTCTTCGCCGAGGGTGACCGAGCGATGGGCGAAGTCGAGAACATCGGCCCCGGCCTTACCCGGCAGCTGATCGTCTCTCTTCCCGAGGCTGCGACCTATCAACTCGCGTGCAAGCCGGGCATGGTCGGAACCGGAATCCGGCAGGACTTCGTCGTCACGGGCGATTCGCAGGCGGCCACCGACGAAAGCGGCCAACTCACCGAAGCTGCCGACGGCTACCGGCGGTACATTCGCAGCCAGATCGTCGCGCTGCAGGACACCGCAGCTCAGTTCGTCGCCGCCGTTCAGTCCGGCAACGTCGACCAGGCGAAGGCACTGTTCCCGATCGCACGTACCTACTACGAGCGCATCGAGCCCGAAGCCGAGAGCTTCGGCGAACTCGATCCCAAGCTGGACCTGCGTGAAGCGGACCTGGAGCCCGGTCAGGTCTGGACAGGATTCCACCGCCTCGAGAAGGACTTGTGGGTGACCGGACTTCAGCCGGATACCAACGCGGTCGCCGACCAGCTGCTCGAAGACATTCAGTATCTTGCCGATCAGGTGAACGCCGAGGACTACACGATCGATCCCACCAAGATCGCCGGCGACGCTCAAGGGCTGCTCGACGAGATCTCGACCTCCAAGATCACGGGCGAGGAAGACATCTTCTCGCACACCGACCTCTGGGATTTCCAAGCCAATGTCGACGGCTCGCAAGCCGCCATCGCAGCACTGAACCCGATTCTGCAGGAACGCAATCCCGAGCTCGCCCAGCGCATCGCGGACCGATTCGCCGACCTCGACGCCGCTCTGGCACAGTTCCGCGTCGGCGACGGATTCGTGTACTACGACACCGTCACCGAGGCACAGCGTCAGGAACTTTCGCGTAAAATCGATGCCCTGTCCGCCGAGGTCAGCCAGGTCCAGGAAGTAGTTGCGGGACAGTAGATGACAGATTCACCAGAAGGCACACCCGCTGCGGAAAACCCAGCGCCGCATGCAGTCTCACGGCGCCGACTGTTCGGCGCCGTGGGAGCCGGGGCGGTCCTGGCCGGTGCCGGCGCCGTCATCGGTCGGGTGACCGCCGACCAGAATTCCGGCACCGATCACGCAGACGTGGTGGCCTTTCGCGGCGAACATCAGGCAGGCATCACGACGCCTGCCCAGGATCGCATGCACTTCGTCGCTTTCGACGTGACGACGAAGTCGCGCGACGAACTGATCACGCTGCTGCAGACGTGGACGGCGATGGCCGAACGGATGACAGCGGGTCAAGAAGCAACCGAGGACGGAGCGACCGGCGACGGACCGTACGCGCCACCGAGCGATACCGGTGAGGCGCTCGATCTCGCGCCGTCGCAACTCACCCTGACCATCGGATTCGGACCGTCACTTTTCGACGACCGTTTCGGGCTCGCAGACAAGAAACCTGCTGCCTTGCTCGATCTCCCCCACTTCCGTGCGGACAACCTCGATCCGAATCGCAGCGGGGGCGACATCGCCATCCAAGCGTGCGCCAACGATCCCCAGGTTGCCGTCCATGCGATCCGCAACCTCGCGCGAGTCGCGTTCGGGACCGCGTCGGTCAAATGGTCACAACTCGGGTTCGGACGAACGTCCTCGACCTCGACGACGCAGGCGACACCCCGAAATCTGTTCGGGTTCAAGGACGGAACAGCCAACATCAAGGCAGAAGACCCGGACGCACTCGCCCAGCACGTCTGGGTTGATCCCACTGACGATCAGGCCTGGATGGCAGGCGGATCATTCCTCGTCGCCAGACGAATCCGCATGCTGATCGAGCAGTGGGATCGCGCAGTACTCAAGGAACAGGAAGCCGTGATCGGCCGCTCCAAACGCAGTGGAGCGCCACTCGGCGGCAAAGACGAGTTCGACGAACTCGATCTCGATTCCAAGATGGGACACGACTTCGTCATCCCGGAGGATTCACACGTGCGTCTGGCCTCTGCCGAGGAACTCGGTGGGATTCAGATCCTGCGCCGCGGATACAACTTCACCGACGGCTCCGACGGCTTCGGCCACCTGGACGCGGGACTGTTCTTCGTTGCGTACTGCCGGAATCCGGTCGAGCAGTTTGTTCCGATGCAGCAAAACCTTTCACGACACGACGCGCTGAACGAATACATCCAACACGTCGGTTCTGCCGTCTTCGCGTGCCCCGGTGGTCTTGCCGACGGGAGCTACTGGGGCGAAACATTGTTCAACCCCAAATAGTCGATCAATTGGTCCGTTACCATACTTGCTACCAAACTTCGAGTAATTCCATATATCAAACTGATAACAATCTCGGGATCAATGGTCCCGAAGGTGATATCTCGCCCATACGATCTGCGCATGAGAATTTCAGCACTTCTTCGAATCGCCCTTCTTTCAACGACTCTGGCGACGGCTGCGATTACCTTGCCTCCCCTTATGCCGCCAGCACGCGCAGCAGATCGTTTTACGGTCTATGCGTACGACGAGTTCAATGGCCCTGCGAATTCAGCCCCCAACCCAGCCATCTGGCGATATGAAACCGGCGGAGGTTGGGGGAACAACGAAAAGCAGGTGTACACCGACTCACGGTCCAACTCGAGACTGGATGGGCAAGGAAATCTCCTCATTCAGGCCCAAAAAGTAGGCAGCACAATCACTTCCGCACGACTTGGAACTTTCGGCAAGGTCGACTTCACTTACGGACTAGTCGAGGCGCGAATAAAACTGCCGGCAGGAAAGGGCATGCATCCGGCATTCTGGACGCTTGGCACGAATCTATATACCGCCGGTTGGCCCGGCTGTGGCGAAATCGACGCAATCGAAACCATCAACGATGCGAAAACATACACGAGCGCCGTGCACGGTCCTACCAAATCCGGAACCCGAGTGACCGGCGTTTGGGACCGCAGCGTTGGCGGCGCCCGACCCGGCACCGACTTCACTGCTTTCCACACCTACGGGATACTCAAACGACCCGGACGAATCGAGACCTACATCGACGGCGTTCGAATGCTGTACCTCGATCGGTCACAGGTATCCGGAGCGGAGGCATGGGTGTTCGAGGCCCCTGCATACACCTTACTGAATATCGCCGTTGGTGGAACCTGGCCAGGTTTAACCGATTCCACCACACCTTGGCCATCCACAATGACTATCGACTACGTACGTTGGTTCCACGAGAACTGACACGCGGAGTTACAGACATTCATCCAGCAGTGCGGTGGGATCGCAAGCAACCGCTCGAAGCACCCCCTTGATCGTCTCGGTATCGAATACGTTGCTGTGGAAAGTGACTGAGAGGTGACGCCGCCCATCGATCTCTGCACCGAGGAACGCGATACCTTCCGCTCCGTATGGGTCGGTAGCTGCCACACACAGCTGATCGCCTGTCCATCTGATTTCATCCGAGTTGGGAAGTCGACCTATGTCTGAGTATGAAACGAAGGCGTGAGGCTTGATACCCACGCTCGCCTCGGCGACCGTGGCGTGGGACCTCCCGAGAACCGAAGCGACAGTCGCCTTCGCACTGATCGCTGAAAGGGTCAGCAACGGGTGACCCGAGACGAGCGCCCCCGCGATACCGCGACTGACCTCCGACAACGTCACGGATTCACCTACCGGAACATATTGCCCCACAGCAAAATTACCGTTGACAACGGTCGACGGATGCGCATATCTGCGCGCGTCCATCAACACGAGCGCATGGGACGCGGTTTCCACTCCATGACCTCGCAAGGCAGCAAGAAATAAAAACAATGTTATCGCGCGCAAAGACGCCGACGGTGCGTGCTCGTCGCGCCAGCAAACTAGTCGATGCGCAACGTGCGGATCCATCGGGAGCGAAAGACTGACCGGGGTGGGCCGCCACGGCATTCGGAGAGTCGCCGGAACCGGCTCGATCTCTGTTCCACGCACGTGCGAATGCCATCGAACGGCCGCTCCAAGTCGCCGAGGATTGCCGCCAAAAGCACGAATAATTGTGCGCGACAACGGAAATCTTGACTCCACCGAATGCAGAGATGCGGGTAATTGCCCTGATTGAGCGGTGCTGACAAGGGCAGCCCACAGTCGCGAACCACCGATCCCGTCGGAGATGCCGTGCGAACCCAAACATGCAACATACTCCCCGGACGAAACGATCCGGATCGACGAGTGCGTCAAATCCGAATTGAACACGGCGGTCGCAAATCTCGAAATGTCTGCCGCGTCGGTGTGCGGAACTTCTTCGACTGCCGGGCCAACAGCATCAGGATCGAACAGCCAACGACGGCGAGAGGAATCCGCTCGCAATCCGAACCTCGTCTGCGGACCGATTCGAGCAATCTCGATCAACGCACTACGCAGATCACTCGACGAGATGACACCAACTGGTCCGCCGATGACGAGTGCACGATCACGCACCCGCATCTGATCAACTGCAGAAACCTTGTAACTAGCCATTATTCACTCTCAAGGCGTGAATCGGATCCAGTCGACGGTCAAGGTCGACACATCCGGGGTGGTTGCATCCGTCGGCCCGGGCCATTCTCCGCCCACCGCAATGTTCATCACGACATAGAACGGCTTGTCGAAAACCCATTTCGAGCCGTCCGGCGCCTCGCTGCGCAAGTACTCGCCCACCATTTCACCGTCGATGAAGATCGAGATGGAGTCAGACCTTCTCGTCACCTCGTAAACATGGAAGGTGGTCGAGGCATCACCGCCGAGAAAACCATCCGACGACATCTTCCACTTGCCGTCTGTATGTGCAGAAGGATCGGACCACGGACCGTGAATTGCGTTGTGATACTCAGTGGCGTTGTGCACCAACTCCATTACATCGATCTCGCCGCTCTCTGGATAGCCCACCGTCGCCAAATTCTCGCCGAGTAACCAGAATGCCGGATGGATTCCCTGCGCCATCGGGAACTTTATTCGGGCAGAAATCGTGCCCTCTGTGAACGAAAACTTGTCCCTTGTCACGATCCTCGCTGACGTGAATCCCCCCAGGATCCGACGAGCTTCGAGCACGAGGTTACCGTTTCCATCCAAACGCGCGTTTTCGGCGTTGTCTGTGTAGATCTGCTTCTCCTGATTTCCCCAACCTCCGCCCCCGACATCGAATCCCCACATCGCCGGATCAGGAGAATCCCCTGCAGCACCATCGAATTCGTCTGTGCCGAAATCGCTCGAGACCATTCGCATCATTGGACTCCGGGGTTGACCGGTGGCACACGAAGTAGCCAATAGTAGTGAGGCCATCGAAAGAATCATCCCGGCCCGAACCACGGCACGCGTACTCCCACTCATTTCACAACCCTTCGATAGACGTCAATCACCCGATCAGCTCGCGCTGAGACCTCGTGGTCATCCAATACCGACCTGCGTGCACCGGTCACCAACCGGGTGCGAAGCTGGCTGTCATCCAGGAGGGACAGAATTCTCTCGGCAACGTCTGCGGGATCACCCGGGACGGACAGCAGTCCGTTCTCCCCATCGACGACGTAATCGAGGAAACCGTCCGTCCGACTGGCCACCACCGGAGTACCAACTGACATCGCTTCGATCGCTATGAGCCCGAAAGGTTCTCGCACGGAGGGAACACACAGGATGTCAACCGACCGCAGAATAGCCGCAACATCGTTCCGTTGCCCGACAAACCTGACAGCGCCAGGAGCCAATTCCGCGGCTATTCGGCGAAGATTCTCGCCGTAGTGCTCGTTCCCCGGGCTCGACCTGCCAACGATGACCAGATGTAAGTCCTTGCCGCGGGAACGAATCTGGGATACTGCCTCGATCAAAGTGTCGATTCCTTTGACAGGGTCGACGCGTCCAATGACTGCGACCAATGCGGAATCGGGGGAATCAGTGAGCTCAGCTCGCACCGTGGCTGGTCCTGGCGCAAAGACTGCCGCATCGACGCCCTGGGGAACTACCGTCGTCTTTCCCTGAGCCGATTCCGAAAGCTGCTGCCGTGCAGCATTACTCACTGCGATCGAGGCTGAGGCCCCACGAACGGCCGCACTCAGCAGACTCCGACCTCGCCCGGGGTCGAGTATGTCGTGAATCTCGAGCACCACAGGTGTTCGCGCCAGCCTGCCAGCCGCAACGCAATCCAGATGTGACAAGAGCGAATTCGAGTGGACGACATCAGCACGCCGAGCATGTACCAAAAGCTTTGAAACCCACGCCGCAGACCGCGGGATCTGCGACAACAACGTCGCCGGAGTTTGAGAAACGCCAGAGGAATCACGCAGACCGACACGCGCCCCGTCTGGCATCGGTATGAATTCGAGTCCCATCTCGTTCCACGTCTGTTCGAGCTCACCACCAGAGGGCGCGGCCATGACAACGTTCACACCTTGCTCACCGAGACGTGGGAGCAACCGAATAACACTGTGCTCAATACCCGTGACATCGCGAGTCAGCGTCGACGCAAGAATTCGCAGCCTGCGATCAGCCATCGTTACCACCTTCATCCTTAACGGCGACTCGCTCGAAGACTACGAATCCACTACCTTCGAGGAAGACTTTCCACATCGGGTCCAACCGCATTCGTGCCTCCAGATTCGGCAATGCGTCCCGTGGGGAGAGCCCGAAGTACCAATTGTAGAAAACCATTTGATCGGAAATCGCGAAGTACGTTGTCCGGTGGTCAGCGACGAAGTATTCATTGAACTTCTCGTACTCTTCGTCAGTCGCGAAGTCTGCACCGTAGAAAAGAGTCGCGGCCTCCGGTTGCACATCGAACTTCGGATCGAGGCCGGCCAACCGCAGATAGGCCTGAGTTGGCCGATCAGGCCACGCCGGGGACGGAACCCTCAGTACGCCATAGGGATCAGCCGACTCCAACACCTCGGAAGCGCCCTTGACTACTGCGGGTTTCGTCAAGTAGGCGAACCAAGCACCAAAATACGCTTCCGATGAAGACAGCGTGACACCGATAAGCAGGATGCTCCCAGCTATTAGCTTTATCCTCGAGGCACGGGACGCGCGGAGCATCGCAGTGACCGGAAATGCAAGCAGTAGGGAACAACCCACCAGGGAGTAAAGATACACACGAAAGATCGCTTCACCACCATAGCCTTGCCCGGCCAGAATGGCGAGCGGGGCAAACGCGACAATCACGAAAGCGAGTACCGGCATCTTCTTGCGCCACATAACAATTGCCGTGACTGCGGAGGAAACCAACAGTCCGACAGTCAAGAAACGCATCGTCTTACTTGCAAATACCTGTCCCGCAGTCGGCGTCAGATTCGCTCCAGCGAGGTTGGACTTCGCGTTCGACGTCACGTCGAAAGAAAATTTCGCGAAGTCACCTGCACTGTCCCAGTTGTAAATGAGGAAACCAATGGCTATTGCAGCGAACACGAATGTCAACCACCACGGCCGAAGCATTCGGAAGGCCATGAGCGCCAACACGATCAATCCCATCCAATACGGAGTGAGTTGGTGAGTGACTACTATCGCGCAGAAGACCACGATCATGATGACGACAAGGTTAGGTCGGTCTCGCGAGGATCCAACCAGGGTTAAGAATGCAAGAACAAGGATCAGTGCCAGCGACTGTGGGGCGAAGTAATCCTGCGCCACCCAATTGAGCACCTCGAAGAGAAACGTGGCGGAAATAGCGGTCGGGACATCCAGCCTCCACGCCCTCGCCATGCAGTAGAACAGAATCACCATGAGGAGATGCGCAGCGATCGCGAACCAGTTCGCAACGGCTATGTCCGGCACGCCGGTAACGCGAGAGAACCACGCCGTTGCCGTGAAGAGGCCAGGCCACCCGTTGTACACATCGACACCTCGCGCCAGGAAATGGCTTCGCTGGATCAGATCCGTGACCCCAAGATGCTTGTACGTCCAGGTATACAGCGGCACATCGGACGCCATGAGTGTCGCAGTCCTCTGCACGAGCGCAACAGTTACCACCGCGCCGAACGCTGCGCGGTTGTTCCTTCGTGACATTGCGACTGCGAAGCCGATCACCGACAAAGTGATTGCACCGGCGAAGAACGGCGACGCCGCGAACAGCAGGCCGAAATCCGACGCCTGTGCAGTCGAGAGCGAAGGTATAGCGATCCACCAACTCACCAGTGCTGCAACGAGAATCCCCCACGAAACCCAATCGCGCCTCTTGCTGTCGGATACGACGGCAATCGTCAGCCGGTCAGTCGGAGCATCATATGACTTCGTCGACGACAGGTAGTTTCGCTCCTTCAAACTCGTCATAACCGCCGGAACCCCGACAGGACAGCCCCAATACGTCGCTTGAGGTTTTCGCGGCCGGAAACGTCCGGGCGACTATCGAGGGTGAGAAGTCGAACTAGAGATGCTCCAATGGTAGCGAGACTGGGAAGCACGAGCTGCGAAAAGGGATAGTACTCTTCGATTGTGGTCATCAGGAATGTCATCAGCACGACGATCGAGATCCCCAGGGCCGGAACAGCTGCGACCCGAACGTAGCCAGGTTGATCAGGCATGTACGACATAATTGCCGCACCCGGGCCGACCGCAACAAAAACGATCACGGCTACACCGGTGAGAGCGCCGATCGCGCCCAGGCCGGCACCGATCAGACCACAAACGCCACCGACCAATCCCAGAATTGCCAGTCTGTGCTCGTCGGTCGGCCACCGCGCGTCAACCGTCGCGATCGCCCGACGAATCGACCTAGCGCCGGGAAATTCGACGGCTATCGAACTGCGCACCGCGCGCGTTCCCTCCGGGAGAAGTGGTCGCCCCCGTAATCCCCCGATACGCGAGCGCACCAACGCTGCGGGACCTCGCAACAAAGCGCGCCGCTCGATCCAAGGCAATTTGTCAAGATCGGGTGTAAGTCGAATCTGACCTTCTTCAGGCTGAGAGACGCTCCTGAAGTGCGAAAGTCCCTTGACCATACGCGTCGCCAACATCATCGCTATTCGCGGATCCATAGCGAGTTTCGTCAACCAGGCGCCAAGCCCGAGGCCGTAGTCGGCCATCTGTTTACTCAATCCCGCTGGATCGATGCGATGACGGTGCCAGACTCGCGCAGCAGGCGCACAGACCAGCGCACCCCCGCCGAGAATGACCCTGACGAACATGTCGATATCTTCACCGCCACCTGAAGGCGATCCCACCCCTAGCCCCTCGTCGAATCCGCCGAGCTCGAGCATCACGGATCGTCTTACCGCGAAATTGGCACCCGTCCCGAAATCGCCTACGCGGAAAGGGAACAGAGCGTCGTTCTCCGGCGGATCCGACAAGCGGTACGTCGTTCGCACAAGATTCTTCGACCAACTCACGCGACGATCGAAAAAGGCTTGAGCAGGAGTCGATACCTCACCTGTCGGCACGAGACCTGTGACGATGTGGACGTCGTCCGCGACTGCGAATCCACTGACCAACTCACGGAGCCAGTTCTTGTCAATCACGACATCGTCATCCGTAAATGCCACGAACTCTTCAGTGGCCGCAACGAGGCCTATGTTTCGGGCCTTGGACAGGCCACGTTCCGGCGCATCAACGATCCGAACTCCGGCGAAAGCATCCACTATCGGCGGTGTCAAACCAGACGAAGGATCGTTGTCCACGACGAGCACGTCATAGTTTCGGTAGTCGAGATCGGCGAGTGAGGTCAAAACTTCACGGAGCATGTCCGGTCGATTCATCGTGCAAATGATCAATGTAACAGGCACTTCGGGGATCGGCGGAGCGGTTACGGGCTCGGAATCCGGCAAGTAGGCCAGGACTTCCTTCGATCTGATCATTCCGTTCGCGACTTGAACCTCGACAAAGGCAGATGATCCGTTGAGGCGCGCGACCAGCAGGCGAGCACGTGAGTAGGCTGTTCCCCCGGTCAATTCGATGACACTCGATGCAAGTAGCTCCCACTCGTCCACCTGACCAATCCAAATGGCCCCTGCCCACAATTCGGTTCCGGCCGTCGGCGTCATCACCGGATCGAGATTCGTGAGTCCATCACGCCGAACGCCCTGTGCGGCTGGCTCATCGGCGTCCTGATTTCTGACATGTTCTTCAAACCTCATACTGAAACACCCGCCTTCTTATTGCATCTCGACGCCGAGCTATCCCGAAGACTGCGGCGATGCTAGCCGCCGTCTGGGCCACACCGACAGCGACCGCCGCACCCACAGCTCCCCAGAGAAAGCACGCGAAAGGCAAGACCACCATGAGAAGTCCGGCGAACAGGCCGTTGATGACGACCAACGGTCCGATCTCGCGCCTTGCTCGTTGCAACGCAGACCACACCACGAACATCGTTCTCATCAACGACCCGATCGCAAGGATGATCACAACAAACTCGGCATTCAAATTCAGATACTCAGGATCGAGTATTCCGAAGATAATCGGTGCGCCCAGCGAGACCAATACCCCGCCCACAGCGACCAGAACAGAAACCCTCACAAACAAGACCAACGCCATCTTGGAACCATCTTTGGGGTTCTTCGACGCGTGAACCACAAGGGAAGTCCCCATGGCAGAGCCGACGAATTCGAGAGTCTGTGCAATGCTCATCGAAAGGGAGAAAACTGCGCCCTGAACGGGACCGGAATAGGCGGTGACGAGAAATGGCATCAGAAGGATCACTCCGACACCCATGGCTTGGGTCGGGACAGCTTGCCTGCACATTCTCACGACCTCAGCCGACGCATTGCCGTCAGTCCACAGGCCAAGTGGAGAGGCCGCCGAGCGCCGTTCGACGATACGGCTGATCATCAACCGCATGAACACAACCGACACTCCGCCTACTACGACCGTCGACATCACCACCGGTTGCCAATTCGCTAACCACACCAACGCGAGAAGAACACCAATGCGACCAGCGCTGACGATCCCGTTGATCAAGGGCAACTTCCGGGACTCGTCCAAACTGGTCAAAGTGCTGTTCTGCAGAATGAACATGCCCCAGACGACAACGCCCACAAACACCAGGCAGGCAACCGGAATCGAGCCCTTCACTTCCGGAATGAACCAAACCGCCGCGACTGCCGCCATGACGCCCACAGGAATCGACAACATGTAGAACACCCGCAGACCTCGCCGGTGTACGGCGCCGAGGCTTGCACCTGCTGCAGGCATCATCGAATTGAAGACATCGCCGACTCCGGTACCGATGACCATCGCCGGCGCAGTAACGAGCGCAAGCAGCGCCGTCATGACGCCCAGCTGTGCCGGCGGTAGAACTACAGCCGCAACCGCCCAAAATCCCATGCCCAGCGCGGCATTGATGATCTGGGACGACGCCATTGAAGCTGCATCCGCGTAGATGCGCGGCCCCTTGTTCGCCATCACGGCCCTACGAAGTGCCGACGCCTGCACACGATGGCGGACAGGGCCCCCAAACCTGCCGAAACGATTCCGGCAACCACGGCACCCGCCTTCGACAGGGACACCCTGCCCCCCAAGACGTATCGCCGAAGCCCGCCTGTGAGAACACTGCGCACGTAGTCACGCTCATCGTCGAGTTCCTCGGAGCCGTTCCGGTCGTCCCGTAGTTCGATCTTTCCCTTCCCTTCGGAATAGCAGCGGGCCAGGAAGAATCGAAATGTGCTGCGTTCCAAAGGAATATCGTGATCAATTACCGAGTTCGGCACGTAGATCCAATGAAAGTCGTTGCCAAGTTCCGCCATTCGGATACACAGGTCGGTATCCTCGGGTTGCGATTGCTCGCCGCTCTTGCCGAACCCGACTCGAAACCCTCCGACCGCACGGAAAGCCGCTGTTCGAACGGCCATGCTGCCACTCCAGACGTTGCGAACACGGGTGGTCTCGATCGGCATTCCTTGAAACGATTCTCCGACGACCCACCCGAATTCATCCGGAAACCAACCGGGCTTGGGTGATCTCCATACTGCCCTGTACCGTCCCCCCGTTCCGACGACTCGCTCGTCTGCGAACGGTTTGATCAGCTCCGACAACCAGTTGCTGTCAGCAATCTCGTCGTCATCAATGAAGGCAGTGTAGGGCGTCGACACGACAGCAACTCCGGCGTTGCGAGCGCCGGACGCACCTCGGGGTCCGTCCTCGTAGGAGATCACACAGATGTCTGGCATTGCGCAGCGCAAGGTGTGCGCGAGCGCGCGATTGTGGTCGACCGCAACGATGATCTCGGCAGGCTGCAAGGTCTGCGCTGCAATCGAATGAACAGCAGCAACAATCCCCCGCAGTCGCTCCATCGAATAACAAGCCATGACGACGCTTACCGCACCGCTCTTCGAATTGAGGCCATGTCGTGTGAGCATGGTCACGTCTCCAATCATTGCACCGGCCGATTTCCCGTCCCGCCCGCATCCGGACCACGGTCTGCACGCCCGAATCAAATCGTCTCAGCCGCCACAAAAGTCCAGATTAACCGACTTTCAGTCTGTTTTTTGGCTATTATCTTGACGATTGCCCCGCCAACTGCCGTAACCCAATGTACCCCAGTAACGTCTCAGCGATCATTTCGCTGATGCGGTACAACCGAGGTTGTGACGTTTCTGAAATGGGCATGCTGGATCACCCTCGTCGTGGGCGCAGGCGTACTCGCCCTTCGATACTTCCCGCTACGCAGTCCCGCGTTGCTCTCACTGGTGATCGCCGTGCCGTACCTGCCGCTCGCAATGGTGCCCGCAACGGTGACATTGCTCGCCACTCGCGAGTGGATTGGGTCGATCATCGGACTGGCCATGATCATGCTCGCGATCGGCACACAGGTCGCGATGCCCGTCACCCCGCCTCATGCAGCCGAGGCCATGCGAATCATGTCGATCAACGTCGCAAAGGGTGCAGCCGACGTAGATGCGGTCATCGACGCAGCAAGACTTCACGAAGTCGACGCAATCGCAGTACAGGAATTGACCCCCGCCTTTGCAGTCGCGCTGGAAGCTGCAGGAATGTCCGGGATCTTCCCGTTCAATGTCCTCCGGCCGGACGATGATGCACGAGGAACCGGACTATGGAGTCGATTCCCGATCAGCAACCCCCGACAGTTGCATGGATTCGGGTTCGCCTGCGTCGCCGGCACAATCGAATTCGGAGGTGCAAAATACGACCTGTTCGCGACGCATATCACCGCCCCGATACAAGATCAGGACTCTACGAATTGGATCGCGGATCTCGCACGTGTGGATGCACTGATCGAGACGAATCTCAATCCACTCGTTGTCGCCGGCGACTTCAACGCAACCGTCGATCACAAGCAATTTCGACGTTTGCTACGGGATGGAACACAGGACGCAGCGAGGCAGGCTGGCCGGTCATACGTAAACACATTCCCCGCGAACTGGTCATGGCCGCCATTCGCGGCTCTCGACCACATCCTCGTCCCGTCGGAACTGACGGCGACGGCGTTCGACACCGTCGAGATCGCCGGCTCCGACCATCTCGCTATCCTAAGCGCGCTTGTGCAGCGCTGACGAAACTTGACTTGTCGCTACTATGTGGCAAATTCGAAACAAACCTGTATCCTGTTTTCTGGCGGATCAACTGTCCGAGAGTTTGTTCTCGGCTGAGGCGCTCCCTCAGCCACTTGGATGTCGAAGGATTCAGATGCAGTTAGCGCGCAGCCGCACCGATGTGGCGAGTTCGACAGACCACATCGGGTCGGCGAACGCTGTTGAAAACACGACTGATCCCGACACGTGCGCACACTCGACGTGCGGGGTCACAGATGGCGGAAAATTCACAACTTGGTTTGGCAGCGAGTCCTCGCCGTTATTCGGCACATTGCACGTTCCGACTGGGGGCACAGCACGCGGAGGGGTCGTGCTGTGCCCTCCGATCGGAAAGGAGCATGTCGATTCCTATCGCGGCCTCATGCTTCTGGCTCAAAAACTCTGCGCGCAGGGCATGTTGGTCCTTCGGTTCGACTATCTAGGCACCGGCGACTCGTCCGGTGAACAGACCCGAGAAGACGCTGTCGAAATGTGGGAGTCGAGCGTCGTGGAGGCTGCCGAGTTTCTCCAGTCCTGTGGAGTGCGTGGGATCACCCTGGTCGGGCTGCGAGTAGGCGCGTTGATCGCAACTTCTGCGGCGTCGAGGATACGAGAAATGACGACGCTGGTACTTTGGGACCCCGTCATCCGTGGGCGCACGTTCGTTCAGCAACAGAAGGCGTTGAATCTGCTCGCAGCGGGCCCCGATGCCGACGATCCACTCATCCCGCTCGTCGGGATGTCGGTGCACCCACTTGCTGCACAACGTCTTTCGGGTATGAATCTCGCTGCGCTCCCCGTCGACCCTTCAATAAACGTCCTGGTTGCGTCGCGACCAGAGCACGCCGACACTGTACGAGTAAGACAACTCGTAGAATCGCTGTCAGCTGACCATATGAACATCGACGGCCAGGCCCCCTACATCGAGCCAGCCGACTTCGCGGTCCAGATACCCTGGCATACAGTGTCTTCTCTGGCGCAATGGATTAGCGATTCGACGCGCTCGCCACGCACAAGTGTCACCGCACATCTTCGTCATTCCACGACGTTGTTGAACTCTCAGTTCGAATTCCCGATCACCGAATGCATCTCCTACGCCGGCACGAACCGTATGCTGACTATCCACACAGCGCCGGCCTCGAGTGTCCCCGGCGGCCCGACACTAGTTCTATATGGCACCGCGTCCGAACACCGGATTGGTCCCAGTCGCCTTTGGGTTGAGTTGGCAAGAGAGTTGGCTGGCTACGGAATCACGACTATCCGATTCGACCGCACTTCGACCGGTGAAACGACCGCGGCGCAGGATCGAGAAATCAGCACCATCTACACACCCGAGCAACGCGCCGATGGGGTAGAGGCAGCCAGCAACGCTGGCGTCCGCCCAGAAAACCTGGTTGTCGCCGGTCTGTGCTCCGGATCGTGGAGCGCCGCAATCGCTGCCGCAGAACTCGGAGCAAATCGAGCAATACTGGTCAATCCCCTTCGGTGGACTACCCGACAATTAGAGTTCACGCGAAGCCAGTCGCTCGCGCATGCAGAATACTCGCGAGGAACCTTCGCGCTTCGAGCACACAACAGGGCTGTCAGGTTCAAGGACAAGCTTCGTGACCGGTTGCCGTATCGCGCCTGGCTCGCGTTGGGTCAGATTGGTCTCGTACAGGTACCAGAGGTGCTTCTCGCGCCGTTGGTCGAAGCCGGCGTCGCAACGACAGTGCTTGTATCACCAACCGACGAGGAATGGTTTAACGAGAATCGCGGTCACAGCGGAGTCCGTCGCCTACGGAAAGCATTCGGCACCATCGAGATTCGAAGGCTCGAGCAGGGCGATCACGCGCTCATCGGACCAAGGATTCGCGCCTCGGTTCACGAGGAAATGAAGAATTCAATCTTGACGACATTTGGAATCTCTCATTCCCGAGTTCACGACTACTCTCAACGCCGCCGGAGGCAATGAGCGATCCGGCTCAGGAGACCACTTCTGCGCCGAAATCGAGTGCATTCGCATAAGCCACAATCGCTCCCCGGCCGCAAGTGCCGGTGGGCGTCATTTACATGTCCGCAGCGGCACTGCAGATCCGAACCGGTGAGGCGAAATGTCGACATCCAACAATGTTGACACATCCAGATCGTGTCGTACGAGGATTGAACGTGCGAAGGCCCTCCCGCCGGACAGACGGGAGGGCCTTCGTTAGTCTCCGACTACTTTGCGCGCACTGCTTCCCGCAGCGGAACCCGACGCTCACTCCGGATGGTTCGCAGTACTCGAAATCCGTCACGTACTGCGTTGAGATTGCTCTCGCCATAGATACGGTCGCGCTCGTAGCTCGGTACTTCGGATATCTTCAATCCCGCGTTGGCTACCCGAACATTGATCAAGGTTTCGATCTCGAAACCGTCGCCCCATTGCGCCTCCGAGGTACCCGTCTCCGGCAGGTTCATGACAGGTATGTGGCGACGCCAGAACGCGTTGTAGCCGTAGCAAAGGTCACTGAAAGACGCACGGAACTTGATGTTTACGATTCCATTCAGTGCTTTGTTTCCAAGTTTGCGGGAAAAGGTGATGTCATCACTCCCTCCGCCTTGCGCAAACCGTGTCCCCTTGGCAAAGTCGGCCCCCCGCACCAGCGCATCGACGAACAAAGGGATCTCGGCAGGATCCGTCGAACCGTCAGCGTCGATCATGACGACAATGTCACTCGTTGCCGCCCGAAATCCACATGCGAGTGCGTTGCCTTTCCCTCGTCTCGTCTGCGTTACGATCGTCGCCTTCGGCCACAACCGCTTGGCAACATCCACCGAATCATCGACCGAATGGCCATCGACGAAAACGATCTCATCGATTCCGTCAGGCATCCGCTCTGCGACGTAAGGCAGATTCTTCGCCTCATTCATCGCCGGCACCACCACCGTCACAGAGGGACGCCGTGAAGCCGGTGCGTGCTCCTGCTCGGATATCTGGATGCGGTCAGTTGTGTCCACGCTCATTGGTCCTCTGTCTCCCCGGTTGCGTCCCCCGCCAGATGTCAAAAACGGTGAACCTTTGGCTTCAAGCAAATAGTTGGCCAACCGCCGAACGCCCCGCCGTCCGGCACTGACTGGCTCACCTCTCGCTCGACCTGTACCGAACCAACGGTTGGTACCCCCAACCTCGCAGGTAAAGCGGCAAGGTTTGCTCGTCTGGAGATAAACATACCTTGAGTTTGTTTATTTCGCAGCCTCCACCTCAGGTGACCTTCCCCTCAGCTACAGAATGGCAATCAAATCACTGGAGTCGCCGAATTCGCCAGGCATGAGCCCACCCCGCAGTCGAGCGAGCGGAAGACTCCTCGCCCTGCACATTCACCGAATTTCTCGCCGACGACCGAAACATCGACTCAGCATCACGGAAGTGTTCAGCAAAGCGTTGAGCCTCGAAGCGAAGAGCCTCGTCGGCGTCACGGGACCGCGCAACCGCGTCCCGCAACTCAACCGGTACCAGGTCCTCAGGAAACCCTCCACGAACAGCCCTCTTCACATACTGCTCAGCCAGCATCCTTGCGGGTTGGCTCTGTGCAATGCCGTCAAGCTCCGAGGCACGCGACTTTTCCTCAGCCTTTCGCTGATCCCATGCCCGCTCCTGCGCCGCAATGTCGACCGACTCCGAAGGTTCGCCGGCCAAATGTGGGCTCCGGTGGCAAAGTTTCGCCACCAATGCGCCGGCAATCGTGTCGATGTCGACTGGCGGTGCAGTTGACTCACACTCCGCTATCCGTGCGTGAAACAACACCTGCAACAAAAGATCACCGAGTTCCTCGTTCAGCGCCTCACGGTCGCCGGACAGAATCGCATCGAGCACCTCATACGTCTCTTCCAGGAGGTAGTTCGACAAGCTCTCGTGAGTCTGAGCAACCTCCCAGCCGCCGAAACTCCACATCCGGTCCATCAACGCACTCGCTGTGACAAGTCCATCGCCCTTCACGCGTTCACCGGCAATCAAACGCGCACCATCCTCGAGCCTGCTGCGCGCCGCCTCGCACTCGGGGTCGGTCGTCACCAACACCCGGGCGCCGGGGACTGACTCAGCAAATCGGTCCCGAACCCGCGCTGGCACATCTTCGGCAATCTCGACAGGACCGACGAGAGCAGTCAAAGCGTCGATTGGAACGGACATGGGGCGAGACGGGTCGAGCACGACCACAGTCGGCAGGTGGTCCTCGTCTGATATCTCGTTCACCGTGTACTCACGCCTCGACCGGGACGGCACCGGCGGCGCGCCCGTCTATCGCCAGGATGAAGTCCGCGATGTACTGGAGTAGTTCGACGTCCCGCAGACGATCCGAGCCGACTCCGCCGGTGCGAGGCAGCGGGAGTTGCACGAGCCCGGTCGTTGCCCGGTACTGCGCGCTCGGATAGATCCTCTTGAGCCTGATCTGTTTGGAATCGGGCAGCGACATCGGCGAGATCTTGAGCTGAGTTCCGGTGACGGCAACTTCCTCCAGTTGGTACTCGCGGCAGAGGAGCCGAAGCTTGGCCACCGAGATCAGCCGTCGAACCTCTTCGGGCAGTGGGCCGTAGCGATCGACCAGTTCTTCGACTACGGCAGCGATGCCGTCGGAATCGGTTGCCGCAGCGAGCTTGCGGTACCCCTCCAACCTAAGCCTGTCACTGGTGACGTAGTCGGGCGGGATGTGCGCGTCCACCGGTAGGTCGATCCGGACTTCCTTCGTGCCCTCGTCCATTGTGATCGGCTTGCCGTCGGCTGCAGCCCGGAAGGCTTCGACCGCCTCACCGACCAGCCTGACGTACAGATCGAACCCGACCCCCGCGACGTGGCCGGACTGCTCTGCGCCCAGAACGTTTCCGGCTCCACGGATTTCGAGGTCCTTCATCGCGACGGCCATACCCGCGCCGAGGTCCGAATTCTGCGAAATCGTTGCCAGCCGGTCGTATGCCGTTTCCGTCAAAGGCTTTTCGGCCGGATACAGGAAATAGGCGTATCCACGTTCGCGACTACGCCCGACGCGTCCGCGAAGCTGATGCAACTGCGAGAGGCCCAGCGAATCCGCACGTTCGACGATCAGTGTGTTGGCGTTCGAGATGTCCAGACCGGTTTCGATGATCGTGGTACACACCAACACGTCGAAGTCTCGTTCCCAGAATCCCTGCACGGTCTTTTCGAGAGTGTCCTCGTTCATCTGACCGTGCGCGACGACGACGCGAGCCTCCGGGACGAGTTCGCGAATCTTCTTGGCTGCCTTGTCGATCGAGCTGACGCGGTTGTGTACGTAGAAGACCTGGCCGTCGCGCAACAGTTCGCGCCGGATGGCCGCGGCGACCTGCTTGTCCGCATACGCGCCGACGTAGGTGAGGATCGGATGACGTTCTTCCGGCGGCGTGAGGATCGTGGACATCTCACGGATCCCGGCCATACTCATCTCGAGAGTACGAGGAATCGGGGTAGCCGACATCGTCAGGACATCCACATGGGTGCGCAGTGCCTTGATGTGTTCCTTGTGCTCGACTCCGAATCGCTGTTCCTCGTCGACGATCACAAGCCCGAGGTCCTTCCAGCGGATACCGGTCTGCAGCAAGCGGTGAGTACCGACGACGATGTCGATCTCACCTTCCGCCATGCCTGCGATGATTTCCTTCGAGTCCTTGGCGTCGGTGAAACGGGACAGCCCTCGCACCTTCACCGGGAACGACGCCATTCGTTCAGTGAACGTCTGAAGATGTTGCTGTGCAAGCAGAGTCGTCGGAACCAGCACCGCTACCTGCTTGCCGTCCTGCACTGCCTTGAACGCGGCACGAACGGCGATCTCCGTCTTGCCGTACCCGACGTCACCGATCACCACCCGGTCCATCGGAACCGGTTTCTCCATGTCGGCCTTGACCTCACTGATGACGGTCAACTGGTCGATGGTCTCGGTGAACGCAAATGCGTCTTCGAGTTCCTTCTGCCACGGCGTGTCCGGGCCGAACGCATGCCCGGGAGCTGCCTGACGCGCAGCGTAGAGCTGAACCAACTCACCCGCAATCTCACGAACCGCCTTGCGGGCCTTACGCTTGGTGTTTGCCCAGTCGGATCCACCGAGCTTGCTCAGCGCAGGCAACTCTCCACCGACGTACCGGGAAAGTTGATCGAGCGATTCCATCGGGACGAACAGACGATCGCCCGGATGGCCACGCTTGCTCGGCGCGTACTCGATGACCAGGTATTCACGACGCGCCCCGCCGATGGTGCGTTCGACCATTTCGACGAACCGGCCGATACCGTGCTGATCGTGCACGACCATGTCCCCTGCCGACAGCGCGAGGGGGTCAACCTGATTGCGGCGCTTGGCCGGCAAACGCTTTCCGTCGCCGACCGCCGCAACACGGTTGCCGGTCAGATCGGACTCGGTGACGATCACCATCCCTGGTGTCGAGTCGTCGCCGGCGAGTACCAGTCCGTCGTGCAGAGAACCGCGGAGCACCGCGACCTGTCCACGGGCGGGGGTCGCTCCGGCATCGAGCATCTTGGCAGGCACTTCGGCTTCACCGAGTCGCTCCACGACGCGGCTTGCCGTTCCGGCACCTGCCACCACGATCGCCGCGCGACCGCCCGTGCTCACGTGTGCCCGCAGGCTGACGAACAGTTCGGCCAACAAGTCGTCGGAACCACGAACCTGCGGTGCTGCTTGAACCGGGAGTTCGAGTTCTTCACCATTCCCGGACGCCAGCGGGCTGACCGTCCACCACGGACGGCCGGCAGCTTCGGCAGATTCGCGAACATGACGGAGCGACCGATATGCGGAGGCGCCGAGATCGACTCCCCCGCCGTTGAGGATCGACGTGTCCAGCGGTGCAGCGCCGCCGATCGACGCCGCGGTCCACGACGCTTCCAAGAATTCCTGGCCGGTGCGCACCAGGTCGGTGGCGCGGGTGCGCACCTTCTCCGGATCACACAGAAGGATGTGCGCCCCCACGGGAAGGACATCGGAAAGTAGTTGCAGTTCACCCGGTTTGAGGACCGGGAGTAGAGCTTCCATCCCCTCGACGGGGATGCCTGCCGAGATCTTGTCCAGCATCTCGACCAACGACGCGTCGGCCTGATTCTCAGCAGCAAGTGCTGCAGCTCGGTCGCGAACATCAGCTGTCAGAATCAACTCACGACACGGCGGCGCGATCACGGAATCGACGTCGACGTCCGGTAGCGAGCGCTGATCGGCAACAGAGAAATACCGAAGTTCCGATACCTCGTCACCCCAGAATTCGATACGGACCGGATGATCCGCCGTCGGCGAGAACAGATCGAGAATGCCACCGCGGACCGCGAACTCACCGCGCTTTCCCACCATGTCGACGCGGCTGTACGCCATCTCCACCAGACGAACCAGAACGGAATCGAAATCGATCTCGGTGCCGACGCGCAACGTGATCGGCTCGATCTCGCCGAGCCCCGGCGCCATCGGCTGTACGAGAGAGCGCACCGTCGTGACGATCACCCGAAGAGGCGAGCCGTACGAGGCGTCGTCTGGTCTGGCGAGTCGGCGCAGTACCTCCACTCGCCGCCCGACGGTGTCCGCGCTCGGCGACAGTCGCTCGTGCGGCAATGTTTCCCACGACGGGAACTGCGCGACGCCTCCACCGAGCATCTCGGTGAGTTCTGACGTCAGATCGTCGGCTTCGCGACCGGTTGCCGTCACCAGCAGCACCGGCGTGCGGGCGGCAAGGGCAGCGGCGATGAATGGTCGAGCCGGCTTCGGCGCCACGATGTCCAGGGCGGCCGCACCGATGGAGTCGATCACTGGAGTGAACGCGGCGTCTGCGAGGGCGACCTCGGCGAGTCCAGCGAGCGCAGTCTGGGCAGAGGACAAGGAAGTCAACGAACGCGCTCCTGAACAGTGATGACGGGTTGCGGACGCACAGCCCGAGCGCAAGATCCCCACCGAGGCAGAGTTGTGCGCCGGTTCGATTCTATCGGTGCGCGATCTCGCAGCGCAGTCCGATCCGTTCAGTTTCCCGCAACGCTCGTCTTCTTCGTCGTCCGTTTGGTCGGTGAAGATCGGGTGGCCGGGACGCTCGGCGGTGTCACGGCCACGCTGGTGTGAGAGTTGAGCGCCCGAACCCGGCCGATTACCTTCGTTGCCTGGCCGGTTCTCCGCAGATGCACGGTCCTGCGACCGTTCGGCGCGAGGTGGAACCAGGAGTCTTCGGGCTCGAAGCCCTGCAGTTCGAGGGCAACGTATTGGGCGGCAGCATCGGTCGTGACGTCGACGACCCACTCGTCGTCACCGACAGTGCGCGCAGTAGCGACAAGTCCGACCGACCGCTCGAGGGGCCGTGCCGGACTCCCCAGGAGGTGCACCACTTCGTCCACCATCTCGCCGTCTTCGCCTTCGAGTGTGACGGTGACGGCGTCGTATGTCCGCGCCCCGAACCGAAAGACGTGAGTGAGGTCGGTGAAACGGCCGACAAGACTGTCCACCGACCAGGTCAGACTCGAATGCGCCTCCACCTTGACCGGTAACGCGACGTCGACCGGGACGACACCTGACCGACTGTGCGCTCGAAACCTGATCTCGCCGACGACAGGTTCGGCGGTCTCGTTGATCGCGTCGAGCCTCAATCCGTCCATACCGTCGTCCGTGACGAGGAGCGCGATCGGTTTGGCGCTCCTGCGGAGCACGAACCACGGAGCTTTGGGGTCGCCGTTCCAATCGAGGACCCCCCACCCCGGTCCGGGCTCCAGATCCCGCAGCGCAAGCGTCAAGGCGCCGTCGCACCGAGAGTCCGGTCGACGCCAGTAACCGAGAGTGGATGCGAACGCCTCACAGACAGCTGCGCGTCCGAGGTCGAGATAGCGTTCCGGGTCGGACCACCGGACTTCACGAGCATCTTCGCCGAAGAGCGCGTGGACGTAGTGGTCCCGTACATCCTCGAAATCCCACGACGATCCGTTGTCCCGCGGCACCGCGGCTTTCCACGCCGGATGGTGCCCCGCGACGGTGAGTGAACCGAATTCGTTCTCGATCACGGCATTCGACGGTGGAATCGAAAACGCCAGTGATTCGGTCGCAAAACGTACTCGCGCGCTGAGCACGTCAGCCAAGGGACGACGATAGGCCCCCACCCCGAAGTAGTGAGCGACCCCGCTTCCGACGTGCGTGGTCAATTGCTCTCCCCCGCGGGGCGCCGAGGGCGACGACGACACATACTCGAGTTCAGGTGCCACCGTCGAGATCAGCTCCGGCAGTCTCGAATGAATGAGTGGGATGTGTTGATCGACCAAGCCCAGCATGGTCGGCTGCTGTTCGGTCTCGCTGCCCCCACAGAAGACTGCCAAGGCGGGATTTCCACGCACCCTGCGCAGGTACGCGGTGACCTCGGCGACGACGAGTTCGAAAAATTCGTCGGTGTCGGGCGGGTCGAGCGTCGCCAACATCATGTCCTGCCACACGAGAATGCCCAGTCGCGCGCATTCGACCCAGAAGTGGTCGCTCTCGTAGAACATCGTCCCCGGGATTCGAACCATGTTCAGGCCCGCCTCGGCCAGTTTCTCCAGCACACGGGTGGTACCGGCGTCGCCTTGAAGCGAGATCGGGTCGGTCGGCACCCACACCGAACCACGGCAGTACACCCCGATACCGTTGACACTCAACCGGAATCCACCATCGGATCTGTCAACTTCCACCGTCCGGAATCCAACGGAACCAAGATGCTCGGAGACTCCGTCCGTTTCCAACGTCACAGGATAGGTACACGGGGCGCCGTGCGTATGCGGCCACCACAATTGCGCGTCCGCCACTTCGACGACGCCGGACACGTCGTGGAATCCGTCGGGTCCGGCAATCGCAGCCAATCGTTGCGAGTGCTCGCCGACTCGCACGGTGACGTAGTCCAGCGAGGCCGGCAACCCGGTGAGCCGAGCGCTGATCGCAACGCGACCGGTTGTGCCGTGGACACTCGCCTGAGTGGACACCGAGGTTACGGCGGCAACCCTTTTGTCCAACAACCGGATACCTCGCCACGGACCCACCGGCACCGGCACACCACTGAATACAGGGGCCATACCGAGCATCGTGGTTCGGATCCACCGAAGGCCCTGCTCGCGTACCATCGACGAGCGCCAACGTCCGCGTGGGCGGCGTGCCTTCAAAGTCGCGGCGAGCGAATGAAAATGAATAGCCACCCGGACACGTTCACCCACTCCGAGTCCGGCCGGAATGCTCACTTCCCCAGGTGCGAACATGGATTCACTGGACGCTACGAGGACGCCGTCGATCCAGACGTCCGCAAACGCCGTCAGACCGTCGAACTGGAGCAGCCACGACCCCTCACCGGTCGTAGCCGCTGTGGTTACGAACCACCAATCCGACGATTCAACAGACGGCGATGCAAACGGTTTCGCGCGTCCGGCGTCCGATTGCGACTCACGCAACGCACCGACGACTGTTCCCGGCACGGACGCCGTCACCCACTCGGACACGGTGTCGAGAGCATCCGGATGAGTCACGGATCCTGGTTCGGTTGCAGCGCATCGCCATCTCGCGCCGGCCAACACGTCTGCCGACGATCTGGTCACGGCTAGACCAACCTCAGATGTCGATGCGAGTCGACGCCGACCGTGTCGGCCACGACTTCCATCGCCCTCTTCCACGACACCGCCATCTCGTCGAGTTGCTCACGTGGGTCCACGGCGCGGCCCCGGGCGGCGCGCGCCATCTGAAACTGCACGCTCTTGGCCCCGGACGCCACTTTGCGGAAATCCGCCGCAGCTTCGACCATCCCGGAAAAACCTGAGGTGTCCAGGAACTCACTGGCGTCGGCCGCGAGCTCCGCGCTGGCACCGCACTGACGAAGAAGCCCGAAGGACCAGAGGTGAAAGGCATCCATGCCTGCCCCCTGCACCCATTCGAGGTCGGCGATCACCTTGCGCCCCAGCTCGCGCACGGGATTACCCGCTGCTCGAACCGCGACGTTCCGCCGAGCCACTTCGGCGATGTTTCCGGCGTTGGTGGCATGGACCGGATTCAACCGAATCTGTTCGACGTAAGGAACAAACGACGGAAGTGAGGAACGATCGAGATCGAAGACACCGGAGAAGTCTTCCCCTCGCAACATGTAATACCCGCTGTTGTGGAAGTATTCGAGCTCGCCGGCAACCCTGTCGATCCGATTGGGCACGATCGTGGTCTTGGTGTGCCCCTCGTGATAACTCGTTCCGAGGGTGTCGGGAAGCCAATATCCGTCCACCTCGACCGTCGACAACATCCCAACCGCGAGATTGTCCTCGACATGTATCAGTGGCGCCCGCCAGACGTTCATCTCGGCGACTTCGATTCCGTACAGTGCGTAGATGTCTTCTGCCTTGAGTTTGAGAAACGTCCACTGATTTCCGTCGAAACGCGACGAGAAGGCACAGGCCAACGCCGGGACGGGATCCAATCCGAGCGAATGCAACACTTCGATCCACAGATCCGTGTAGCAGTTGGTCTGCGCCCATACCCGGTCGTCCTCGTGCAACGAGTGGGGCCGGTAGCGATCAGGTGAAATGTCGATGAGCCGGGACATCAGATGCCCATTCGTTCACGAACGGTAGTCGGCCACGCAGTCACATCGAGACCATGAGTCCGCAACAAGGACAAGGCAATTCGCTCCATCCCGAAGCCGACGCACGAGCTGTGTGCTACTTCGCCCGCTGCCGTTCGGATGTCGAAGTTGACACCGAAATGGTCGAGATGGTTGTTCGAGGACACGATTGCCGTGCCCTCGTCGAGATCTCCGTAGAGCCGAACCGTCAGTTCCGTCTTGAGATTCTCTTCACGCTGGTTGGCTGCAAGCATCTTTCCAGCGCGTCCGAAGAACGGGTCATTGGCGATCACCGGGGTGGCGTCGAGTTGGAGCTGACCGAGCACCTCGAGTCCCCGCTCGATCCAGTGCTCGCGATGCGCTCGCGCTGCTGCGGCATCACCGATAGTCACGAACTCGTGCATCCGAAACGCTTGCATGCGAGCCGGATCGATCGCCGGTTCGTGCCGGAAGCAAAAACCGTAGATGTCCAGCAGCACCCCACCTTCGGGGAGAACTCCGGTGTATCGCGCATAAACGGGATGGCACGCAGCGGACACGAGCATGGTCTCGGTCGGCTCGAGGTGGCGATCCCACGATTGCCCCTCGGCGCGATCGGCGAGCAGTCGTGCGTGATCGCGATTGGAACCGGCAAAGGTATTGATGGCGCCGGTCAGGTTGGGGAACGAAGCGATGTAGTCGGTGCGCTCGAAACTGCTGCGCGGGAACACCGGCGGAAACCGCAACCGCGTCGCGGCAGCGCCTGGTCCTGCCGCAACCACCACTCGGTCGATACCGTCGACGATGTCCTCGAACACGCCGGAACGCCCGTAGAGTCCCGGTACCTCCGTCTCGACGAGAAGTCCCTCGACGAGCAGTTCGCGCTGAAATGCGGCCCGCGCCAGATCCAGGTCGGTCTCGCCGGTCACAGTTTCGGTTGTCACAGTCTCGCTTGTCATATCGTTCCCCGGTATCCGATTGCCATGTGCGCTGAACCCGCCATGATTCGATCGTTGTTCACCATCACAGCTGCGCCGTGCGCGTCACGAAGGTGCCGGCCGAGCGAAAACTCGGTGTCCTCGCGATATCCGGAGATGCCGCAAATCAACATTGTCTGCCCGACGATTTCCACCACCGCAGTGGAGGTTGTGACTTTCAAGTTGTTCATCGCGAGCGAAAAGCCCACCGCGCCGGTCGCCTCGAAATCGGCGCTACCCTCTTCGGCCTGAACCGCCCGGTCGTACCTGCGCGCAGAAGCATCGACGAGATCGGCGAATTGTTGTGCGGAAGCAGCAACTTCGGCGAGACGCAGTGCTCCCGGCGAAGTGACTCCCGGCTGCTTACGGGCGGCGGCACGCACGTACTTGCGGGCCTTCTCGACCGCAGCGTCGGCGATTCCCAGCCACACCGAACTCCAGACGACGTGCGAGACCGGAAGCATCGTGTGGGTGGAGATATCGGAGTACGGAACGTCGGCGACCATCTCGGGCGTCGAGGTGGCCCGAAGAATGTAACCGAGACTACAAGTTCCCCTCAGTCCCAGCGTGTTCCATTCGGTGGTGCGTTCGAGCGTCAGGTCTGGGGTACGACACACCACGAGAACCTGGTCGTTCGGCTGGCTCTCCGGTGTTCGCCGGGCCGTGACGACTATCGCGTCGGAATGCTCACCGTACGAAATGACGGGCGCATTCTTGATCAGTAGTAGATGTCCACCCAAATCTTCCACCGCACAGTAACTCCGGCTGACATCTCCGCCGATTCCCAGCTCGGTGGTTGCCGACGCCAACAGCAGTTGCTTGTCCGCCGTTTCTTCGATAAACCCACGTAGCGCTTCGGTGTTGCCATGCTTGACCAACGAGTAGATCTGTGTCTGATGCATGGCAAAAATCATTCCGCTTGCTGCACAGCGCGTTCCGATCACGCGAGCGATCTGCGACACCTCCTGCAGCGAGAGCCCTTCGCCCCCGAGTTCCCTCGGTACAGCCACGGACAGCAGCCGTTCGCTCCGCATGGCATCGACAGCTTCACGAGGAAACCTTGCCTCGGCATCGACTTCGTCGGCCCACACCGCTGCAACGTCGTCGGCCAACCGTGCGGCGCGCTCGAGGGCCGTCCCGGTGGAGCACTGCGATTGCGGAGCGTTCATGCAGCACCCAACTCCGCCAGCGCACCCTCGATCGCCTTGACGCTCGAGAAAGTACTCTTCCGCAACAACTCGTCAGGAAACTCGATGTCGAACGAATCCTCCAGCGCCAACATGACATTCACGCTCGCATGCGAAGTCAAACCCAACTCGTAAAGATCGGCCTCTCCGTCGATCGTGCTCACGTCGACTGCCAGCCGACCGTGCTCGACGAGCACTTTCCGAATTGCCTGATCAATCATCAGCGATGTCGTCCTTCTTTTCGATGCGAGTGCCCGAGCGAGTTGCGATCACCATTGCGATGGCAACGTCCGCTTCGTGCGAGATAGATACTTGAAAGTCGTGCAGATCCTGGGCCCGAGCCAGTTCCGCGGCATTACCGGACAGCGTCACCCCACAACCACCCCAGTCAGCCCGAGTGATTTCGATGGAATTCCACGGAACGGGAACGTCACCCGGTCGCAGCACCTTCACAACAGCCTCTTTGGCGGCGAAACGTGCAGCCAATCGCTGATCCCGCGCCGGACCGGCGCACGTCTGCAATTCGTGTGAAGTGAAGGTTCGATCGAGATACCTCCGCCCGAAGAGGTCGATACTTCGAGTGACATCCACGACGTTCACCACGTCACAGCCGATACGCGGGCCGATGTCGAGCATCGGCGTCGGTGCAGTGTCACCCATCTGTTGACTCCCCATCTGGGGTCGTACACGCCGGGCAGCCCCCTATGCTGCCCGGTGCGCCGACGCCGTCACCCTGCCCTGACAAACCCTCGTTATCAGCAATTATTCAGCTACCGAAAGAACATACCGCAATCCGTCGATAGTCGGCAAGATCAGACTTCCGGAATCCCATCGACACTGTAAACATACTATCAGTTTGTTTCGAATGCAGAACAAAGAGAACAAGCTCCCTACCAGGACATTTCAATCAAACAAATCAAACGAGTCGCAGGGCGGGCTGCGATTTCAGTGGTCGCTGGCTAGACGCCGTGCCGCGAATTGTCTGAAGTACTCAACTTTCGATTCCGGGACCACGATCGGAAGTATCAGGTTCCACGATGCCTTCATGGAGTCCGAGAGCTCACGAACGGTCCCGGTCGCGGCTGCCATCAGCCGAACTCCGGACGCCACTTCCAACAAGAAACGAGCGATATCAGCCGAGTCCGCGTCCGAACGAAGATCACCTTCGTCGGCCGCGCGGCTGGCAAGTTCGCGGTAAATGTCGAGCCAGACGTCCAGAGTCGCCGGCCCGGAGCCCCGATAGTCGCCGATCTCGACCAACAAGCGGAACGTCGCTCTGACCATGGCGTCGTGCGCACCGATGTCGACGATGACCGACGAGATACCGATCAGCGACTCGAGCGCCGGAGTGCGACGGTCCAACCAGAGCTCACATTTTGCGTCGAACCGTGCCGAACCCTCGTCGATCACCGCCCGCGCGAGTTCTTCCTTCGACCCGAAATGGAAGTACAGGGCGCCTTTGGTCACCTGCGACTCGGCGATGATCTCACTCAAGCTGGCATTGGCATAGCCCAGGCGCAAGAACACACCCGCTGCTCCGCGCAGCACCGAATCACGGGTGGCTTCTGCCCGCTCTTGCCTCACCATCGATCCGGCCTCCAATCACCACACATCGAACGAATCCTTGGTCTTACCCGTTCACAGCGTCAAAATGGAAGGCACGGTTCGGCATTCAACCCACCCTGCAAACAAATGAGACATTTGCCCATCAAACGATCGTGATACAGCGAACACAGCTTAGACCGCGATCCATCTCTGCGTGGCAGGCGCGCCTGGTTAACCCTCCAATTGTGGGTCGGCTTCCAGATTCGTGAGGCCGTTCCAACACAAATTCACGAGGTGGGCGGCGACAACTTCCTTGGACGGAGTTCGTTCGTCGAGCCACCACGTAGCCGTCGTTGACACCATTCCGACAAGCGCCTGCGCGTACATCGTTGCTAGTCCGGGGTCGAAACCGCGTCTGGAGAAGTCTCCCGCCAGCAGGTAGCCCACCTGACTGATCGCGTCGTTGAGGAGGCTCGAGTAGGTTCCGCTTGGCGCGACAACAGACGAATCGCGCACGAGTATCCGGAATCCGTCGGTGTGCTCTTCCACGTAGGTGAGCAAAGCCAACGCAACCCGCTCGACTCGAACTCTCGAGCGATTTTGCGAGAGGGAAGAAGTGATCATCTCGAGAAGGCGCGACATCTCCCGGTCCACTACGACGGCGTACAGCCCCTCCTTGCCACCGAAGTGCTCGTACACGACCGGCTTGGACACGTTCGCTCGCTGGGCGATCTCCTCGATCGAGGTCGCTTCGTATCCCCGTTCGGCGAAGAGCGCCCGCCCGATCTCGATGAGTTGCTGACGCCGTTGGGTACCGGTCATCCGGATTCGTGTCGCTCGTTCGGGAACTGGATCCCCGCCACCCGAACCGGACACCGTCGCCATTGTCTTCCTCTCGCCGACTCACAAATTGTTGCTGTGGACACTCAGCCTATCGGGACTTCGGGGGCCCAATCGGAGGAGCGGTTCGACCTACGGCGGGTCGGCGTGCGATTATTCTTTCGCGCGTTCGGCCGCAAGGCTCGGCAATGCGTGGCAATCCGCCGTGGTGTAATGGCAGCACCTCTGATTTTGGTTCAGATAGTTCAGGTTCGAGTCCTGGCGGCGGAGCTGGTGAACAACATGCATTTCCCGAGCGGAAATTCATGTCTTGATCGACAGCTTGATCGACAGAGGGAGCTCAAACCAGTGCAGACCGCCGTGATCGTTCTCGCAGCGGGTGCCGGTACACGAATGAAGTCGAAGACTCCCAAGGTCCTCCACACTCTCGCCGGACGCAGCATGCTGGCACATTCGCTTCACGCGGCAACCTCACTGAATCCCACGCACCTCGTGACCGTCGTCGGCCACGATCGTGAGCGTGTCACCGAGGCCGTCAACACAGTCGCCGGCGAGCTGGGTCGTCCCGTCACCGTCGCCGTTCAGGACGAACAGAAGGGCACCGGGCACGCCGTCAGCTGCGGGCTCGAGGGGCTGCCGGCCGACTTCGCCGGGACCGTACTCGTCACAGCCGCCGACGTGCCCCTGCTCGACGGCAAGACCATCGCGGATCTCCTCGCCCAGCACACGGCTGCTCCCGCTGCCGCGGTCACGGTGTTGACGTCAACAGCCGTCGACCCCACTGGCTACGGACGAATCCTTCGCACGACGGACGGCGAGGTCAACGCCATCGTCGAGGAGAAGGAAGCCACTGATTCGCAGCGCTCGATCACCGAGGTCAATTCAGGGGTGTACGCCTTCGACTTCGAAACTCTGCGCGACGCCCTGGCATCCCTCGACTCCAACAACGCACAGCACGAGTTCTATCTCACCGATGTGATCATGATCGCTCGACGCGCAGGAAAGCGTGTTCGTGCGCAACACATCGCGGATTCGGTTCTCGTCGCCGGCGCCAACGACCGAGTGCAGCTCTCGACGCTCGCCCGCGAGATGAATCGTCGAATCCTGGAGTCGTGGATGCGCGCCGGCGTAACCGTCGTCGACCCCGCGAGCACCTGGATAGATTGCGACGTGCACATCGCGCAGGACGTGACGCTCCTGCCCGGAGTTCAGCTGACCGGCACGACGTCGGTGGGCGAAGATGCCGTGATCGGCCCGGACACCACCTTGGACAACGTGACAGTCGGCGAGCGCGCAGTGGTCGTCCGCTCGCACGGGACCGACTCCGTTGTCGGCGCTGACGCAACTGTCGGCCCCTTCGCCTATCTCCGGCCGGGTACCCGCCTGGGTGCACACGGCAAGATCGGCGCTTACGTGGAAACCAAGAACGCGGATATCGGCGAGCATTCGAAGATTCCGCATCTTACCTACGTCGGCGACGCCACCATCGGCCATCACAGCAATATCGGAGCTTCGAGCGTCTTCGTCAATTACGACGGGGTGAACAAGAGCCGTACTGTGGTGGGGTCGCACGTCCGAACCGGCTCCGACACCATGTTCGTCGCACCACTCACTGTTGGCGACGGCGCATACACCGGTGCGGGCACGGTCTTGAAGAACGACGTACCGCCTGGGGCGCTTGCCGTCTCGGGTGGGGCGCAGCGCAACATCGAGGGTTGGGTGCAGAAGAATCGACCCGGCACTCCTGCGGCCGACGCCGCTGCAGCGGCTGCACAACCTGACAGCCCTGCAACAACCTGACAGCACAGATCACCACCAGATCGACCGGCAAGTACAAAAGGATGGCATGAACCAGTGACTGCGAATTGGATCGACAACCAGAAGAACCTGATGTTGTTCTCGGGTCGCGCACATCCCGAGTTGGCGGAGCAGGTGGCGAAGGAACTCGACATCCGCGTCACCCCGCAGACCGCGCGCGACTTCGCGAACGGCGAGATCTTCGTTCGATTCGAAGAGTCCGTTCGCGGCTCCGACGCGTTTGTCCTGCAGAGTCATCCGGCACCGCTGAACACGTGGGTGATGGAGCAGCTCATCATGATCGACGCTCTCAAGCGTGGATCGGCAAAGCGCATCACTGCAGTGCTCCCGTTCTACCCGTACGCCCGCCAGGACAAGAAGCACCGCGGACGCGAGCCGATCTCCGCTCGCCTGATCGCGGACCTGCTCAAGACCGCCGGCGCCGATCGCATCATCACGGTCGACCTGCATACCGATCAGATCCAGGGCTTCTTCGACGGGCCCGTCGATCACATGCACGCACACAGCCAGTTGGCCAACCACATTCGCGCGGGCTACAACCTCGAGAACATCACGGTGGTCTCCCCCGACTCGGGCCGCGTTCGTGTCGCGGAGAAGTGGGCCGACTCGCTCGGCGGAGCACCGCTGGCATTCATTCACAAGACGCGCGATCCGTTGGTACCCAACCAGGTCAAGTCCAACCGCGTCGTCGGCGAGGTCGAAGGTCGCACCTGCATCCTGATCGACGACATGATCGACACCGGTGGAACCATCGCCGGTGCGGTCAAGGTCCTCAAGGAGGCCGGTGCGGGTGACGTCGTCATCGCCGCAACCCACGGCGTCTTGTCCGACCCTGCGGCCGAGCGTCTGTCGACGTGTGGCGCAAAGGAAGTTGTTGTCACCAATACACTTCCGATCGACGAGTCGAAGAAGTTCCCGACGCTGACGGTGCTGTCCATCGCACCGCTGCTGGCTCGCACCATCAAGGAAGTTTTCGAGAACGGTTCTGTGACTTCGCTGTTCAACGGCAGCGCCTAGTCTCCCGCCGCACTACGGGCGCGTACCTGTGACTTCACGGTCACCGGTACGCGCCCGTAGTCGTCTTCGCGAACCTCACAGAAACAGACCACCTGGTCATCATGAAACCACCTGTGGGACACACGAATACCACCAAAAGCGGCAATCAGCATGATCTTGATCACGCCCGCGTCGAGAAACCCAGGTCGATGTTGGGGCGGTGTTCACCGCGCCGCAATCTTCGCCTAGTGTGGCTCGTCGTGATCGACGCGCAAACCCTGGAATCCCGGCCCGAATCTCATTCCCTGAATTCATCAGTTCCGACGATCCGGCGGTGGCGCCCAGGATCTTGTGTCTGGTGCGGAGACGACAACTCCGTGGACATGTTCCGCAACGAACCCCGCTGCGGAAAATGCCGTGAAAACGAAGGCATCATCGACGACGCGAAGCGTTTCCTCGGCATGTACGGTCTGCGCCCGCTCGGCGGCACGCTGCAGTCCGACGACGACGAAGAGCGCGAGTACCGCGTCAACGCTCGCGAGGCACGCCGAGTCCTGAACGAGATCCGCATGGACGTCCTTCCCGATGCGGCCGCGGTTCGCAAGGCAATCCGGCCCCGCGCCGCAACGGTTGTCGCCGACACGTCGCCCGCACGCGCTTCCCGCCCCGCCAGCACGGGCACCGCGACGCGCGTTGCCGCTCCGGTCAAGACGGACACCGTGGACATCGACACGCTCCAGACGCGCGTCCTAGGGCTTCTCGATCAGCTCGGTTCGATCGACGAGCAGATCAAGGTCGCCGAACTCGCACAAGGGTTGCCGGCGCGCGCTCGACTGAGCGATCTCAACAAGCAGAAGGCCACGGTTCTTCGCACGCTGGCTGCTCTCGAGAAGGCCCGAATCGCCGCCTCCAACTAATTCCTTCGCGTCCGTCCCACGGCCCCGTCTCCTTGCGAGACGGGGCCGTTCTGTATGAGCAGGTACCTTTACGAATCGTGAATGACATCACCATCACCTTCGTCGTGCTTGCACTGGTAGTGGCGCTGTTCGTGATCGGCCGAATCCCGGTCGGCATCATCGCGATCGGCACTGCCCTGGCGCTGTACGCCACCGGTGTGATCACGATGGAGCAGGCGCTCGCCGGATTCGGCGATCCCACTGTGGTGTTCATCGCCGCGCTCTTCGTCGTCAGCGAAGCCCTCGACGCCACCGGCGTCACCACGTGGGCGGGCGAGAAACTGCTGGCGAAAGTCGGCGAATCCCGAGTCCGTCTCGTGAGTGCGATCATGTTGCTGGTTGCCGCGTTGACCGCACTCATCAGCGTCAACGGAGCCGTAGCCGCGTTGGTGCCGATGGTGGTGGTCTTGGCGGTGCGTCTCGGTAAGTCGACGTCACAACTGCTTCTGCCGTTGGCATTTGCCGCCCATGCCGGGTCGATGCTCACCTTGACCGGAACGCCGGTCAACATCATCGTTTCCGAAGCCGCCGAGGAATCCGGGGCCGGTGCTTTCGGGTTCTTCAGTTTCACCTTGGTCGGTGCGCCCCTGGTGTTGGGAACGATCGCGATCGCCGTACTTCTCGGCCCTCGCGTCCTCCCCCATCGTGCGGGGACGTCCATGTCGCCTGATCTGAGCCGACACGCCAAGACCCTCGCGAAGCAGTATCAGCTGATGGGCAAGGATGCGCCGTCCGCAGAGCCCTTGATCACCAAGCACGACGGTGTGGTCGAGGTGATAATCCCGCCGCGCTCGGAAATGATCGGCGACAGGGCTTTTCCGGGCATGGTGACCGACAGCGGCGATCTGGTGATACTCGCAGTCCAGCGTGCCGGTGAGGACTGCGGCCCGAAGGGCGTCAAGTTGGCGGCAGGTGACACGCTCCTCCTGCAAGGCAGCTGGGACGATCTCGACACGCACACCGCGGTCGATCCGAATGTCCTCGTGGTGGACGCACCTGCCCAGATCCGTAAGCAGGCAGCGCCGTTGGGCACCCGCGCGGTCATCGCTCTCGTCGTCGTCGCAGCGATGGTCGTGTTGCTGACGTTCGGATTGGTGCCGTCGGCGATAGCCGGACTCCTCGCGGCGTGTGCGATGGTGCTGCTACGAGTCATCAGTGTCGAGCAGGCGCATCGGTCCATCTCGTGGACGACGTTGATTCTCGTCGGCGGAATGATCCCGCTGTCGACCGCGATCCAGCAGACCGGCGCAGCCGAGAAACTCGCGCATGCCTTCGTCGACGTCGTCGGTGGTGCAAGCCCGTATGTCGTCGTCGCCGGGCTCTTTGTCGTGACGGCGACTCTGGGCCAGCTGATCAGCAACACCGCGACCGCGTTGATCATCACGCCGATCGCCATCTCGGTCGCCATCGAACTCGACATCTCGGTGCTGCCCCTACTGATGACGGTCACCGTCGCTGCGGCGGCATCGTTCCTGACGCCCGTAGCCACGCCGGCGAACATGATGGTGATGGGGCCTGGCGGGTACAAGTTCGGTGATTACTGGAAGCTCGGACTCCCGATGTTGTTGTGGTTCCTGATAGTTGCAACCGTATTGATCCCAGTGATCTGGAGTTTCTGATGTGCTCACCGAAGGTTTTGTCGGAGGTCTACGAATCGATCGGACGCGAGGGCAGGAAGGTCAGCCGACGATCGATGTTCGCGGCGCTCGGCACTACTGCGCTCGGCGCGACCGTCGTGGCCGGCGCGGTGCAGCCCATAGCGTCGGCAGCGCCATCGGGTCGGACCATTGTCGATCTGACACACGTACTGACGCCGGATTTCCCGGTGTGGCCGGGCGCGCGCTCGTTCGAGATGAGGAACCTGGCGAAGATCGCCGACGCCGGCGGGTCTCTGGGCTCGCTCGGTTCTGCCGGGTCAGGTGGAAATTTCTACCTCAACGAACTCCGCCTCGAGGAACACACGGGTACTCACATCGACGCGCCCGCACACGCCAGTGCGGACGGGATCACCGTCGAGAAGATTCCGGTTGCCGACCTCGTCGTACCGATTGCGATCGTCGACATCAGCGCCCGCGCCGCCGCCGACCCTGACACATTGCTCACCCGCCAGGACATCCTCGATTGGGAAGCCGACCACGGGACGATCTCTCCCCGCAGCCTGGTGGCGATGAGCTCGGGTTGGGATACCCGGGCCGGTGCCGGTGGTGCCTTCACGAATCGAGATGCACTCGGCGTGCAGCACACACTCGGATTCGCCCCCGAGGCGATCGACTTTCTCGTCCGCGAGCGCGACATAGTCGCCGTGGGCTCGGACACCCTCAGCATCGACGCGGGCCGAAGCACGACTCACGGGGCTCACCGAAGCGCTTTGGGCTCAGGAAAGTACGCAGTCGAAGCCCTTGCAAACCTGTCCGCACTTCCAGCCGCCGGCGCCACGGTGATGGTGGGCGCGCCGACGCACGCGGGCGGTTCCGGTGGTCCGTGCCGGGTTATCGCCTGGTACTGAACGCTGACGTGTTGAGAGATCAGGGCGTGGGTGTCACCCGAAGCACCTTATCGCCTGTTCCGTTGTCCGTGGTCACCAGAAGCGAACCGTCGGGCGTCGGAGTCACCGACCGCAAGCGACCGAACTGGTTCTCCAACCCGAAGGTCTGCGCGTCGACCGAGCGTCCGTCGGCACTGAGGCGGAGGAAGATCAGTTCCTTGCTCTTGAGACCACCCATTACGAGCGCACCGTCCCAGGCACCCCATGCAGCCCCACCGGTGAAGGCAGCGCTGGCAGTAGCCAACGTCGAGCTACCCGAACGCCACACCGCCGCAATCGCTCCCGGCACTCGCACCGGGTCGGTCATCGGCACGGATTCGTCGTACGTTCCGGGAAGCCGATCCGGGCGGTAGCCGTAGTTTCCGCCGGGGGTAAGCAGGTTGACTTCGTCGTCGACGCTTGTGCCCTGTTCGACCGAGTACACCCGGCCAGATCCGGGTTGCACGGCCAAGCCTTGGACGTTGCGGTGCCCGAGCGTGTAGACCGGGCTGGAAGCATTCGGATTCCCCGCCGCCGGCGTGCCGTCGGCATTGATGTGCAAGACCTTGCCGCCCAGCGAATTCGGATCCTGCGGCACGCTCGGTGTCGCGGTGTCACCCGTTCCGACGAACAGCGTTCCGTCCTGGGCCGCAAGAATTCGGCACCCACCATGACGCCCTGACGAGACCGGGATCCCGGGCAGTACGGTTCCGGTTCGCGTGAGTGCGGTCCATCCGGCGTCGACGGTCCACGAGATCACTCGAACGTCCGTGACTCCCCCGGCACTGAATCCCTGGCAGGTGTACAGGGTGCGCGACTGAGCGAAGTCGCGAGCAAGCGCGATGCCCATGAGTCCGGTTTCGGACTGCGCGTAGAGATCCGAAAGGTCAGCAGAGACTGGACCTGTCGTGTTGTCGCTTCGGCGAACGAAGAATCCGCCGGACCGTTGTCCGGTCAGGATCGCGCCGTCCGGGGCCGCCGCGACGTCCCAGGGGTGATCGAGTCCGTCGACCAGTGTGGTGACCGACAGCTGTGGGAGGGTGTTCTCGATGGGTATGTCCGGGTCGTCGCTCCCCAACGATCCGGTGCTTCCGTTGCCGAAACTGCCGGGGTCGAAGGGGAATGGTTGAGCCACACACTGCGCCACCGGCATCACCAGTACTGCAGTCAGGGCCACGGTCAATGCGGCGAGCTTCGGATGACGCACGCGTTCTCCTCGGGTCGGAAACCGTTCTGCGCCTCACTATAAACAGACAAACACCATTTTTCGGGCCGTCGCGCTATACCCGCAGGCCACAGGAGAAACGAAACCCCTTCAGAAGTCTGCAAACTCCGACAAAGCGTTCGCCAGCGGGGACGCGGTCCGTCTTGATGCAGATCGTGCCTTCCGCCAGGCGGGCACACTCCAGTCCAGGAGGTATTCAAGATCCGCTTCCACTCCCCTGTCTCGAAGCCCGAAACGTCGTTCCAGCGCATCGTCGTCCGTCAAATGCGGTCTCGCCGCGTCGGGCACTTTCACTTCGGGGTCACAAAACAGGCCTACGGGCGCGGTAACCGTTCGTCGTCCTGAGGGATCTTTCCACTCCAGATGACCACCTCCGATTTGCTGCACTGTCCACCTGCCAAACGTCTTCAGTCGGTGATGTTTTCGACACAGACAGGCCAAGTTCCGTTCTGCAGTAGGTCCTCCCTGGGCGGGGTTGCCGTGATCGAACGGCACCGTGTGATCGATATCGCAACTATCGGAACGCACAACACAATTCGGAAAGCGGCACGTACCGTCTCGCGTCCTTACAATCTTCGCCAACGCCGCGGACGGCTGGTACGTGCATTCACTGCGCCGCGAACCACTGTTCCTTCTCGAGCGATTGCCCCTTGTCACAGCGGGCAGTATCTCCGGTGAGCGCATCGACCGACCCACGCCGAGCACCGGTCCGACTGCCCCCGCAGTCGAACAATGTTGCACCTCGGACGGTGAAAGGGTGAGGACTCTCTGCCACGTGGCATCCGCGGCGATCGCGCGCGCAAGGTCGGCATCGATATGGCCGTGCCCCTGCAAATAGCCTGGCAGGTCGTCGAATTCGAGCAGGGTGGAAGCGTTGACACCCACAAGAATTGTCGAAATCGGGAGCGCGGAGGTCTTCGAATCGTCCCTGCTGGTGCAATCGCCGTCGCACTGACAATCCAACAACGTCTTTCCTTCCGCCAATGCGATCAGTGCATCGGCACGACGTTGCCCGAATGTTCTCGGATCTGAACCACACACCTGCATCGACATCGCACGGAGTCTGGTCGCCAAAGTCTGAGCGCCGACCGCTGGAAGCACTCCGTCCAGAGTCGACATGCCATCGTGAGACGCGCACGTCCGAACGTCCCGATCCGCCTCCGCACGAACCCGCCTGGCACGCACCCCATCAGGGTCGTGCCGAGCAATGAGACCTCGTGCGCGCGCCTTCAACTTGTTACCGGTTGCACGGCAGGCACCGTCCACGAGGAGTCGCTCGATCTCATCGAGCGCGTGCTCGGAAACATTGGCGAGAGCTTCGGACAGTGCCGTCGCTTTGGCCAGATCGATGTCACCACAAGCAAAAGCGGCCGCCACCCGCGGGAGCCGCCAGCGCAGGTCACATCCCAGTGCAATCATTTTCTGCGCGGCATACTCCGTAATACTCAGTATCGACGCGATCTCCACGTGCGCGAATTGACCCTGAAAAGCCTCGTTGACTCCAACCGCGGCGTCCTCCTCACAACGGTCCAGGTACAGCGCAGTGACTGCATCGATCTCGAGGAAGTGGGCGCGCGCGATTTCCGCATGCTGCCGAAACAGCGTATCCGCGGAAATCATTGATTCGAACATATGATCGATACTACGGGCACCTACCGACAAGTTTGCGGAATCCCGGGGAGTTCACCGATACCCAAGGCGGAGACAGCATCCTCTGACATGTGCCCACTTCACGCCCGCTGCGCACACAACAGCGCAAAGCGCTGATCCTGATCCGTCCACACCTTCCGTACCCCGAAGCCTGCGGACGCGAGTTCCGCGGCAATCCCGTCCTCGGTGAACTTCGCCGAGATCTCGGTTCGCAGTTGCTCGCCCGCTGCGAAGGTGATTTCCAGATCCAGGTCGTCGATACGCACCGAGAGTTCTCGAAGCGCTTCCAGTCGCATCTCGATCCACTGGTTCTCGGCGTCCCAGAGCGCGACGTGGCGGAAGTCCTCCAAGGGAAAGTTCGCTCCCAGTTGCTTGTTCAGGACCGCGAGAACATTGAGGTTGAACTGCGCCGTCACGCCGGCAGCGTCGTCGTAGGCGGGCACGAGGACTGCGGGATCGATCACCAATCCGACGCCCAGGATCAGGTTCTCCCCCGGATCGAGCACCGCCGCGATCCCCGAGAGGAAATCGGCTCGTTCTGCCGGAACGAGATTTCCGAGAGTTCCGCCGAGAAACGCGACCGCCCGCCGTCCGCCACCGGGCAGATGATGCAGCGAGCCGGTGAAGTCGCTGACCACTCCGACCACGTCGATTCCGGGAAACTCGGCACCGACCTGCTGCGCAGCGCCTTCCAGTGCCGTCACCGAAACATCCTGCGGTACATACGTTCGCAGAGTTCCACGAGCGGTCATCGCGTCGAGGAGCAACCGGGTCTTCTCCGAGGAACCGGAACCCAGTTCGATCAGGATCTCGGGTTCGGTCAACGCCGCGATCTCGTCGGCGTACTGCGCGAGCAGGCCGCGCTCGGTACGGGTGGGGTAATACTCGGGTAAGGCCGTGATCTCCTCGAACAATTCACTTCCACGCGCGTCGTAGAACCATTTGGGCGAGAGCCATTTCGGCGTAGCGGTCAAGCCCTCCCTGGCCTCGGCTCGCAGTGCGTCGACCGATTCGGCCGGTGTCAGATAAACCTCGAGTGTAGGGGTTTTCATTGTTCTCCCATCGGAATCGGAGTGATGATCAAATGACCGGGACGCGCGCAGACGATGTGCCGGTCCGGCACCTGCTGCCAGTCCGGGAGTTGATCGAACGGTTCGGAAACGATCAGGGCCCGCGACTCGTCGACCCGCGTGTACAGCGTGTGGCCCCACGCCGTGGCCCACAGTTCCTGCCCGTCGCCGAACAGGAGGTTCAATCGTGAATCCGGTGCCGCCGCAGCCACATCGTGAACGAGGCTCGTCACGGCGGCCTCCGCAGGCTTCGACTTCAACCGATGCCGCAGCACTGTCCACAACAAGGCAGCATCCGTCGGGGCGGGCATCTTCAGCAGTTCGACGGCGGGTACCTCCGCCGCCAAGTCGGCAAGTGAACCAGGCCAACCGGATACCGCTCCGTTGTGGCTGAAAGCGTAGGTTCCGTCGACGAACGGTGCACAGGCCCCGATCTCGACAGCCATCCCCTCCGTCGCGGAACGTACGGCGGCGAGGACGGATCCGGAAGCGATGTGGGACAACGTCTCGTCGACAGTCGGGTCCGACCAGATCGGCGAGATACTGCGGTACCGTCCCTGCCTTCCACCGTTCCACCACACCGCACCGAATCCGTCGGCATTGATGGTCCCGCCGCCACGCATCTCGCGCGGTGCCCACGACTGTCGCATCAGCGAGTTCTCGCCGTCGTGGAGGAGTTCACGAACCGAACGCGGCGGCCCGAGATACCCGAGGTGCCGACACATGTCAGGGTCTACCCGAAATCGTTCTGGCGCACCGAAAACCCGAGAAGATCTGGCGCCTGATCGGGTGGTCCCAGTTGCGGAACGTCCCGCGACAGGCAACGCTGTCGGTCCCGAACGATCCCCCTCGCAACACTTTGTAGTCGCCGCCGAAGAATACCTCCGAGTACTCCCGATACGGGAAGGCCCGGAAGCCGGGATACGGATGGAAACCCGAAGACGTCCACTCCCACACGTCGCCGATCATCTGCTCGACACCCGCTGCCGACGCCCCGGCCGGGTAGGAGCCGACGCCGGCGGGACCAAGATGGCGTTGACCGAGATTGGCGAGATTCTCGTCTGCGGGGACGTCCCCCCAGGGAAACCGTCGTGATCTTCCGGATTCCGGATCCCACCGCGCCGCCTTCTCCCATTCCGCCTCGGTGGGAAGCCGTTTGCCTGCCCAGTTGGCGTAGGCCTCGGCCTCGTAGAAGCTCACGTGCACGACCGGCTTGTCCGGTGGAACCGGAGCTTCGACGCCGAAAGTCTCGTGCCACCAACCCGAACTGTCGCGTTCCCAGAACAGCGGTGCACGAAGTTTCGCGTCGACGCGATGCCGCCAACCGTCGCGAGACCACAGTTCCGGGCGGGAATACCCACCGTCCTCGATGAATTCGACGAACTGCCCGTTGGTGACCGGGAATCTGTCGATCGCGAAGTCGGTGAGATAGACCTGATGTGCGGTGCGCTCGTTGTCGAGTGCCCACGGTTCGTCGTCGGTTCCCATGACGAAGGGGCCGGCGGGAATCGTGATCTCGTCGAGTTCCGGCATGCGAGCCGCTTGCGGAGCGGGTGTCGCAACGAGTGCCGTGGGCCCCGAACGTAATTGGTGTGTTGCAAGCATGGTCTCGGCGTGTTGCTGTTCGTGCTGCGCGATCATCCCGAAGGCAAAACCGTCCATGTCGAGTTCTGTGCGCCCGAACGTGCTGGCTTCGAGCACATCCCAGACCTTCCCGCGAACAGTACGTACGTATTCGCGCGCCTCGGCCGGGTTGAGCAGGGGAAGTGTGGGTCTCGACGATCTCGAATGCTTGAAAGCGTCGTACAGCTCGTCTATGTCGCTACGCACCGGATCGCGGCCACCGACGTCGCGCACCAGCCAGAGTTCCTCTTGATTGCCGATATGCGCCAGGTCCCACACGAGCGGACTCATCAACGGGGAATGCTGAGCGATCAATTCGGTATCGTCAACGCAGTCGGTGAGCAGCGTCGACCGCTCACGCGCCCGCAGAAGCACGGCCTCGACCGCTTCCTTGGTGACCTCCTCCGTCATGTGGTGCTCTCACCGGGCACGATGGCGCGACAACACCGTTCGGCAGCGGCATCGAGAAGGCGGACGAACTGCGGCTCCGGCGCATACGAGGCGGCAAGCGACATCAGAGATGTTGCCGCCGAACGTAGTTCGACGTCATCCAAGCCGTACTCCGCCGCGTCTCGCCACCGCCCGGCCGTTGACGCTGCAGCATCACTCGCCTCACGCATCACAGCGGGCCCGGACAGTAACGCGTCGACCGCTGCTATCGGCACTCGCCACAGATCTCCCGGTTGTGCGTCGATGTAGCGAACCTCCAGGTGGCCGACAGCGCGAACCGGCGGGAACAGCGTGGACAGGTGATAGTCCAAGTCCGCCCAGACCGGGCGACGTCCGATCTCGGCATCCAATGCGCCGTCGATCCAGTCTCCGAAAGTGGCACCCCGCGGAGCCGTCCAATCGTCGCCCTCGTTTCGCACACACATCAGCGGAACATCGAGCGCCCAGCCTGCGTAGTCCTGCGCTTCCGGGACTGCGACTGTTCGCCAGGAATCGAGTTCGAGCCACGTCCGCATGCGTTGGGAGGCCCAATCTCCTCTCGGAACCCCTTGCAGGCGCGGAGAACACGCAAACGCAGCGATGAGGGCCGGGCCCATGTCCCCGAGGAGTCGCCAACGCTGGGCGATGGACTCAGGACTGCTGCCGGCATCGACACTGACCTGTACTGCTGCGGTATTGCACATCATCAACGTGCCGTACGGGCCTATCCCGGCGAAGCGGGATTCCATTGCGCAGTAACGCGGCAACCGGAGAATGCGGGAGGGTGGGCGGGCGACGTCGGCCGCGGCCGCATTGACTTCTATGGAGTACGACGCGAGGAGCGTTTCGAGAGTCCGACGGTCTTCGTCGAGACAGTCACACAGTTCGCGGGCGGACGTGCGCGGAGCTGAGGAGAGTTCGATCTGTCCGCCAGGTTCTACGGTGACGAGGCTGCCGCGTGGAAGCGGCGCCGCCGGTGAATCCGGGTCGATACTGGTGGGTGCGTGTCGCCCGAGTGCCTTTGCCAGAGTCGCGGCTGACGGCCGCTCTCCACCGGGAACCTGGCTGGTCAGCCACTCGAGCTCAGCTCCGACCAAACGGGGTGGCCCCTGTTTGAAGCACACACCACCGACGTAGGCCTCGGCCGCAGGACGTGAATCCACCTGCGTGGTCTGTGCTGCTGTCAACGCTGCTGTCACCATTCGACTTCCCCTTCGGGCGGTCTTCGCGGTCGTTACCGACGATAGAACGCCAACGTCCGAGATGCACCCTTTGTGGTGTTACGTGTCGTTGAATTTCTTCAGTCGTATCCACCGGTACCCACAACCGGCGAGAACCACACCTGCCCCGGAAACAACCGCGATCCACGGAAGTGTGACCACCAGAACGACACAACCAGCCGCGCCGACGGCCTGCAACCATTTCGGATACAACCGGTCCACACCGCGTTGGCTGTACGCACTCACGTTCGCGACGAAGTAGTAGAGCAGCACTCCGAACGACGAAAAGCCGATCACCCCACGAAGATCGGTTGTCGAGACCAAGACGATCACAACGGCACCGACCGCAAGTTCAGCATGGTGGGGGACCCCGAACCGCGGATGGACGGCAGCGAGCGAAACGGGCAGATCGCGCTCGCGGGCCATGGCCATCGCCGTGCGGCTCACTCCGGCTATCAAAGCCAGCAGCGCCCCCGCCGACGCCGCCGCGGCACCGATCACCACTACGGGAACGGCCCAGTTCCACCCGGCTGCGCCCACTGCATCGGCGAGGGGCCGCGCCGAATTCGCCAGCCGATCAGGTCCCAGTGTCACCAGCAGTACCACCGCTACCAGTGCATAGAGGACAACCGCGACGGTGAGTGCAATCAGAATCGCCCGCGGAATCGTGCGGCGTGGATCGCGCACTTCCTCCCCCAGCGTCGCGATCCTGGCGTAACCGGCGAAGGCGAAGAACAGCAGTCCCGCCGATTGCAGAATCCCGTACCACGACCCGAACGCGAGATCCGGGAGCTCGCGCACCGCACCAGGGCCGACGACGGCAACCACCAGCGCTACACACAGTGCTGCCGTCGACACGGCGACGATCACCCTGGCCATGTGCGCCGTCCGTGTCACCCCGCGGTAGTTGACCGCAACCAGCGCCGCTACTACCAGCACCGCAACGGGAACACGCCAGGACGCCGGAACAACGTACGTCGCGAAGGTCAGAGCCATTGCCGCGCAACTCGCGGTCTTCCCGATCACGAACGACCAGCCGGCGGCAAACCCCCACCAAGGTCCAAGCTGCTCACGTCCGTAGACGTAGGTCCCACCTGACGTGGGGTATCTGGCTGCAAGCTGGGCCGACGACGTCGCGTTGCAGTAGGCGATGAACGCTGCGATCGCCAAGCCCACAAGCAACCCGGTACCGGCTACTGCGGCAGCAGGCGCGAACACCACGAAGACTCCGGCGCCGATCATCGCGCCGAGGCCGATAACTACGGCATCGGCCGTGCCCAGCCTTCGCTCCATCGGGACAGCTTCGTTCACAGGTAGTTTGAACCACACCGACATGAACGGAAGGTGCCATGTTCGATCTCGACACGATCCGCCGCGACACTCCTGGATGCCTGGACAAGGTGTTCCTCGACAGTGCAGGGTCCTCGCTCCCGCCCGAGCCGGTGCTGGCCACGATGATCGAGCACCTGCGACGTGAAGCCGACGTCGGCGGATACGTCGCAGCTGCTCGTCAGAGCGGCGCCCTGGCCGCTGTTCCGCATTCGCTGGCCCGGGTCATCGGCGCTCAGGCAACCGATATCGCGTTGACGGACAGCGCAACCCGCGCGTGGAACGACTTCTTCGCCGCCGTTCCGCTCGGACCTGGCGATCGAATCCTCATCAGCGGAGTCGAATACGCGAGCAACGCCATCGCCGCTCTGGGTCGGGCGCGCTCCACCGGCGCCGGAGTCGAGATCATCCCGAGCGATCAAGACGGACGCATCGACCTCGACGCACTCGAGGCCATGCTCGACGATCGGGTTCGTCTCGTCTCCGTCGTACACGTCCCCACCAACGGCGGCCTGATCAACCCGGTCCGTGAGGTCGTCGAACTCGCCAGGGCCCACGGCTCTCTCGTTCTGCTCGACGCGTGCCAGTCCGTCGGCCAATTGCCCATCGACGTCGGCGAACTCGGTGTCGACGCACTCAGTGCCACGGGGCGCAAATGGCTTCGCGGGCCACGCGGGACCGGATTCCTGTACGTCCGCCCCGGACTCGTCGACGCGCTCGAACCCGCTGCGATGGACCTGCACGGAGCTGAATGGACCGGCGGGGACAGCTACGTCCCTGCGCCGGACGCAACACGATTCGAGCTCTGGGAAACGAGTGTCGCTGCGCGCCTGGGTCTCGGCGTCGCCGCCGATTATCTGCTCTCGATCGGCACCGACACGGCGTGGGCGCAGATCGAATCCCGAGCCGGCGCAATGAGGCAAGGTCTGGCCGCTATTCCCGGAGTCGAAGTCCGCGATCGAGGAACTCAGCTGAGCGGCATCGTCTCCTTCACCGTCGACGGCGTTTCCGAGCACCTCGTGCGGGATCAGCTTGCAGCACAGAACATCACCGTCACCGTCAGCGGTCGCGGGTCCACGCTCCTCGACATGGATGCCCGCGGGCTCGACGCCGTGGTTCGCGCATCGCCGCACTACTTCGTCGACGAATCGGACCTGGACGCATTTCTGGGAGCAGTCAGGAGACTGCAAACCTCCCGTTGACCGGGACCATGCCTGATCTGCGGAAGTCGAAACTGCAACTGTGGGGTGATCAGCAGTTTCGCCTTCCGAGAGGACTATTCGCATGGCCGACCCCACCGTCAGACCGATCTCCGCTGCCGACATCACCACCTGGGACTACGAGGCTGACGTCGTCGTCGCGGGATACGGCATCGCCGGCGTCACTGCTGCGATCGAAGCAGCGCGAGCCGGCGCCGAGGTTCTCGTCCTGGAGCGAACGGGCGGTTGGGGCGGAGCAGCGTCACTGGCGGGTGGATTCATCTACCTGGGCGGTGGAACGCCGCTACAGAAGGCGTGTGGGTTCGAGGATTCGGTCCAGAACATGAAGACGTTCATGAAGGCAGCGCTCGGACCCGGAACCGACGACGCAAAGATCGATGCCTACTGCGAGGGCAGCGTCGATCATTACAACTGGCTCGTCGACGCCGGCGTCCCGTTCAAGGAATCGTTCTGGGGTCAGCCCGGCTGGGAACCACCGTACGACGACGGCCTCATGTACTCGGGCGGTGAGAACGCTGCGCCGTTCAACGCGCTCGTCGATCCCGCGCCCCGCGGACACGTCCCTCAGATGACCGAGAAGAAGACCGGCGAGCAGGGCGGCGGCTACATGCTGATGAAGCCACTCGTCGAGACGGCCGAAAAGCTCGGTGTCCGAGCAGAATACGACCTGCGCGTCCAGACTCTGGTGGTCGACGGTGATCGGGTTGGCGGAGTACTCGCCAAGCGTTACGGCAAAGACGTCGCAATTCGTGCCCGCAAGGGTGTCGTGCTGGCGATGGGCAGCTTCGCGTACAACAACGAGATGGTGCGCTCGAACGCACCTCGCATCTTCGGCCACCCGGCAGCCTCCATCGAGGCCCACGACGGCCGAGCAATCCAGATCGGTCAGGCTCTCGGCGCCGACACCGCACACATGGACGCCACGGAGGTCGCGTTCTTCTGCGACCCACAATTGATGGTGCGCGGCATTCTTGTCAACGGCCGCGGTCAGCGATACATCCCCGAGGACACCTACCCGGGCCGCATCGGACAGGCAACACTGTTCCAGCAGGACAACCAGGCATTCCTCGTGATCGACGAAGCTGCGTACGAGGAAGGCATGAATGCCGAATCGTCCAGTGCGCAGTTGCGGGCGCAACCGACCTGGGTAGCGGAAACCGTCGAGGAACTCGAAGCCGAAATGGGGCTTCCCGCCGGATCGCTGCAATCGACCGTCGACCTCTACAACCGTCACGCGTCTGAAGGGTCCGACCCGGTGCTCGGCAAGAAATCCGAGTGGGTCAAGCCTATCGTCGGACCGTTCGCAGCGATCGATCTACGCGGCCGCACAGGCGGATTCACGCTCGGCGGGTTGAAGACCACAGTCGACTCCGAGGTTCTGCACGTCTCGGGTGCGCCGATCCCCGGGCTCTTCGCGGCAGGCCGTTGCACGTCCGGTGTCTGCGCAGGTGGTTACGCCAGCGGAACCAGCCTCGGCGACGGCAGCTTCTTCGGACGTCGTGCCGGAATCAGCGCGGCGCGTTAGGTCACCACAACCCGCACGCCGTCGGCAAAGCGGTACGGCTGAGTCTGCAGGACTGCGCCGAGGTGTTTCCTCAGTCTGGACACCTCGGCGCGCACTGCCACGACATGCTCGCGATCGCCGAAGAGCACTTCGCTGAGGCCTGCGGCATCCACGCCCGCCGAACCGACGGCTGCCAGGGCCCGCAAGATCTGAGCGTGACGCGGCGAAAGCGCGCGCGTCCAGTTGGCGTCACCACGCACCGTCACCTGCGGCGATACACCGAGGGACAGCTCCAGCTCGATCACCGGTCCGCCGACGCCGGTGCGCAACAGCCAGCCGTCTCCGAGCGGCTCAGGCAGACACATCCCCAGACCGGGCACGATGACGGGCTTGCCCGCACTCGGTGCCGCCACGCGGTCTGGTGCGGCAATTCCGCTGGCGCCTGCCACCCAGCCGAACTCGTCCACCACCAGCGCCGGACCCGTGCCGGCCGCGAACAGCGGCGCCGCCCGCGAGCGCAGGCGCTCGAGCGTAGCCGCGTGCTCGCGCCACAGCGTCGCCTCCGCGAGGCGAACCGCGGTTCGGACCAACGCGACAGTGGTGGGGTGCACCGAGGCTGCGGACCCACTGATGTCCACCACTCCCAGAATCTCGCCGGTCCGCGGATCATGAACCGGTGAGCCGGTGCACGACCAATTGTGATGCGTCGGCGCATAGTGCTCGGCCGAGAAGAGTTGCACCGCAGAATCTTCGATCAGCGCGGTGCCTATTGCATTGGTACCGACCGATTGCTCCGACCAGCGCGCGCCTTCGGCGAACCCGAGAGCGTCCGCCGCACGTTTGACGGTCTTCGCCCCTTCGCGCCAGAGCAGCACACCGTCGGCGTCGGCAACGACCACGATGAAGCCCGCATCCTCGGCGACCTCGGTGAGCGTGGTTCGCAGTTCCGGCAGAACGCTGCGCAGCGCGGTACGCGAACGCCTCGACTCCAACTCGGAGAAGTCGGCGACAGCAGACGCACCGCAGTGATCCGGCGTGAGCCCGCCCGCGGCCACTCTCGACCACGATCGCGCCACGACGGTCCGCGGCTGCGCCGGTGGTTCCTGCCCGGAGAGAACTGCGTCGTGCACCCGACTGAGTAGGCGGGCATGCTGCGACAGGTCGGTACCCGGCACGACGGCACCGAGCCGACTGCCTTCGGGAGCGTTCCCCACGGTGGTCACTCCGTCAGGCTACCGCTTTCGATGTGACGCGAACCACGTCCACACGGCCAGGTCCCCACCACCTGCGATTAGCGGCCGGGAGCAAACTCCGGTAACGTATCCAAAGTTGTCTCGGCGAGGGTGAATCGCAGCAGTTCCACACGTTGCAGGTTTACCGTGATCGACGCGGCTACGGCTCAGCTCGAGCGTTTCGCTCCTGGCCGTGTGCGCGCCTGTCTCACTTGTCGCAGGCAAAACCTGTCGCAGACAGAACCACACGTCAGTAAACCGAGCACGAACCCCGTGAGTTGTAGGAGCCGTTTCATCATGTCTGAAGAAAACAACCTCGTCGCCGTCGTCCGCACCGAATTCGGCAAGGGCGCAGCTCGCCGCGCACGTCGCGACGGCCAGGTCCCCACGGTTCTCTACGGCCACGGCGAAGATCCCCGCCACCTCAACGTGCCGGCACGCGACTTCGCCGCCATCCTCCGCGCACACGGCACCAACGCCATCCTCACCCTCGACATCGAGGGCACGGAGCAGGTTGCACTGACCAAGTCGGTCGTCGTGCACCCCATCCGCAACTACATCGAGCACGCTGACCTCCTCGTCATCAAGAAGGGCGAGAAGGTCACGATCGACGTGAACGTCATCGTCGTCGGTGACGCTGCTGCAGGCACCATGGTCGCGCAGGACGCATCCACGATCTCCATCGAGGCCGACGCGCTTCACATCCCCGAGCAGATCGAGGTTTCGGTCGAGGGTCTCGAGATCGGTACCCAGATCCTGGCAAGCCAGCTCGAACTGCCCAAGGGCTCGACCCTGCAGGCTGACGCCGACACCCTGATCGTCAACGTCGTTGCTGCACCCACCGAGGCAGACCTCGAAGAGGGCGCAGAAGCTCCCGCCGCCGACGAGGCTGCAGAAGAGGCCTGATCCTCTCGGTTCCTACAGAACTCACTGCGCGCGGCGCGTCATTCCGATTCGGAGTGACGCGCCGTTCGCGCGTAGCAGGAAAAAAGAACAAGCCAGAAAGTAGCGACCGTTGAGCACAGATACCGCACTCGTCATCGGCCTGGGTAATCCCGGCCCGCAGTACGAGAAGACTCGGCACAACGTCGGCTTCATGGTCGCCGGCACCCTTGCCGGGCGCATGGGTGGAAAGTTCAACGTACACAAGAAGAGTGGCGCCGAAATCGTCGAAGGTCGTCTCGCCGGCCGACGCGTGATTCTCGGTAAACCACGCTCGTACATGAATCTCTCGGGTGGCGCTGTCGCCGGTCTCGCGCGGTTCTTCTCGGTCGACGCGGCGAACATCATCGTCGTCCATGACGAACTGGATCTCGATTTCGGGACAATCCGACTCAAACTCGGCGGCGGCGAAGGCGGCCACAACGGCCTGCGGTCCATTTCGAGTTCGTTGACCACCAAGGACTACCTGCGCACGCGCGTCGGGATCGGTCGCCCGCCGGGCCGTATGGACCCGGCGGACTACGTTCTCAAGCCGTTCTCGTCCACGGAGCGAAAAGAACTCGATCTCGTGTGCGAAGAGGCCGCGGATGCCGTGGAACTACTGCTCGAACTCGGCCTGGAAGCCGCACAGAACCGCCTGCACTGACGGTCAGTTACCCAGCAGGGCAGCCGAATTGGCGCGTCGGAGCTTTCCCGACGACGTCTTCGGGATACTGCCGGGCCCCAGGACCGCAACGGCGCGAGGTCGGACACCGACGTCGGCAACCACGGCGTGGACCACTTCACGCTCGATACGCTTGACCTCTTCCGGATCCTCGAAAGCGTTGGTCTCGACGGCGACCGCAAAGCTCTCACGCTTCTGGCCGGCATCGAGGCGAATGGCGACGGCGTTTCCGGGACGCACACCGGCAACACTTCCGGCCGCTCGCTCGATGTCGGTCGGATACACGTTCCGGCCGCCCATGATGATGACGTCCTTGACTCGCCCGCACACCACGACCAGGCCTTCTTCGGTGAAATAGCCGACGTCACCGGTATCGAGCCAACCGTCGGCGTCCTGCGCCGGCTTGTGTCCGTCGACTGTGACATACCCGGGAGTGACTGCTTTGCCGCGAACCTCGATGATTCCGACGCCTCGGGCCGGGAGCACCTGGCCGTCACGATCGACGATGCGACCCTCGAGGTCAGGCACCATCTTTCCGAGTGTGGCGAGGGCACGAGCGTTGGGACGATTGGACGGCACCGCCCGAGACATCGACTCGAGAAAGTCTGGATCGACGTAGTCGAGAACCTGGCCTTGATCTGGATCCGGAATCGACACGGCCAGGGTGGTTTCCGCCATTCCGTACACGGGGGCCAGAGCAGTCGGGTTCAACCCGAAACGCGCGCCCGCCTCCGCGAGGGCATCCATCGTGTCAGGATCCACCGGCTCGGCACCGTTCCACATGTATCGGACGCTGGACAGATCGACTGCCCCGTCCTCTGCCTGTGCGAGTCGACGAGCCAAGAGGGAGTATGCGAAGTTCGGTGCGGCAGTGACAGTTCCGCCGTACTTGCCCATCAGTTCCGCCCACAGCACCGGGGTGCGGAGGAAGTCCATCGGCGTGATGCTGATGACCTCCGCGCCCACCTGCATCGGAACCGTCAAGAACCCGACCATGCCCATGTCGTGGAACAACGGAAGCCAGCTCACCATCACGTCGTCCTCGATGGAGAACTTGATGCGGTTGATCATCGCGTACGCATTTGTGTAGAAGTTCTCGTGCGTGATCTGGACGGCCTTGGGTGATCCGGTGGAACCGGACGTCAGCTGCTGGAGAGCGATATCCGATTCGGCCGTCTCCACAGGATCGATCGATGTTCCGCCACGAAGCTCGTCCACTGTCACGACGGTGATGCCACGCTCTTCGAGGAGCGGTTTGGCCGCGTCGAAGGGCGCACCCAGGATGACGGCTTTTGCCGAGATCATGTCGATCACCGTCTCGGTGTCCTGAGCCCAGACACCCAGATCCGTTCGGGGGGTCGGCTGATGCAGCATCGTCACCGACGCACCGCGCATCCACGTCGCCTGGCAGGCAGGTGCGATGTCGACGGGCTGTCCGGCGAGAATGCCGATCGCGACGCCGCGATCGATACCGACGTCGGCCAGGCCACCGGCCATGCGCCGAGCTTCCTGGTGGATGTCGCCCCAGGTCTGACGGAAAGCGTTGTCCGGCTCTCCCGTCACCAGGCCGCGGTCGGTGACTGCGGCGGTCGCATACATCTCTTCGGTGAACTTGCTCAACGCAACTCCTCGGTCAGTGTCACTCTTCGATCAGTGCAACTCTTCGCAGGACACAAATGGCTGTGTGTTCGAACACACACATACATGGATAATCAGCGATCGTTCGCCGAGTGTTACGCCGCAGTGGCTATTGCATTGTGGTCTGCGAGTATCCTTTCTCTGTTGTGCTGCCGCACTGTCCACCCGTCCGCGCACCGGCACGTCGCCGGCACCGACGCCCACTTCGAGAGGTTCTTCGTTGACTACCCCGTCCGACTCGACCGTCCCTACCGACTCGACTGTCCAGTCCGACATCGAAGGCCCCGATTCCACCGAGAGCGGGTCGGTCGCGGTCACGACGACCACCAAGGGCTTGTCCGCAGAGGCGGAGCGTCGCCGCACCTTCGCCGTCATCTCGCATCCTGACGCCGGTAAGTCGACACTCACCGAAGCGCTCGCACTGCACGCGAAGAAGATCTCCGAGGCCGGCGCCGTTCACGGCAAAGCCGGCCGCAAGTCGACGGTCTCGGACTGGATGGAGATGGAGAAGGCCCGCGGCATTTCCGTCAGTTCCACCGCACTGCAGTTCAACTACCACTCCTCCGAGACGCCGGACGAGCAGATCAACGTCATCAACCTCGTCGACACCCCCGGTCACTCCGACTTCTCCGAGGACACGTATCGCGTCCTGACCGCCGTCGACGCGGCGGTCATGCTCATCGACGCTGCCAAGGGCCTCGAACCGCAGACGCTCAAGCTGTTCCAGGTATGCCGCCACCGCGGCATTCCGGTCATCACTGTCATCAACAAGTGGGACCGGCCCGGTCAGACTCCTCTCGAACTGCTCGACGAGATCAGCGAACGCATCGGCCTCACTCCCACTCCCCTGTACTGGCCCGTCGGCATCGCCGGCGACTTCCGCGGACTGCTGCGGCGCGGCGAAGACGGTGAGGCTCGCGAGTACGTCCGCTTCACCCGTACCGCAGGCGGCGCGAAGATCGCCCCCGAAGAGGTCATGGACGCCGACGCGGCGCTCGCCAAGGAAGGCTCCGAGTGGGAGACCGCGGCCGAGGAGAGTGAGCTGCTCTCCGCTACCGGCCAGGACCACGATCAGGAGATGTTCCTCGCCGGTCAGACGTCCCCGGTGATCTTCGCGTCCGCGATGCTCAACTTCGGTGTCCGCCAGATCCTCGACACTCTCGTCGAATTGGCGCCGCCGCCGCGGGGCCGCGAAGACCTCAGCGGTAAGCCGCGCGAGGTCACCGATCCGTTCAGCGCGGTCGTCTTCAAGGTGCAGGCCGGTATGGACACCGCGCATCGTGACCGACTGGCATTCATGCGCATCGTCTCCGGCGTGTTCGAGCGCGGCATGGTCGTCACGCACGCCCAAACCGGCAAGCCATTCACGACCAAGTACGCCCAGACGGTCTTCGGCCGTGAACGTTCCACCGTCGAATCCGCGTTCCCCGGCGATGTCGTCGGCCTCGTCAACGCCACCGCACTCGCACCCGGTCACACGCTGTACACCGAGAAGAAGGTGGAGTTCCCGCCGATTCCGTCGTTCGCGCCGGAACACTTCTCGATCCTGCGCGCCGAAAGCGCCGGCAAGTACAAGCAGTTCCGCCGTGCAGTCGACCAACTCGATTCCGAGGGCGTCGTCCAGATTCTTCGCAACGACATCCGCGGCGACGCCTCCCCCGTCATGGCGGCTGTCGGCCCGATGCAGTTCGAGGTTGTCGCAGCGCGCATGAAGGCCGAGTTCAACGTCGAGGCCAAGATGGAACCGCTCGGCTACGCATTGGCTCGCCGTACCGACGCCGCGTCCGAGGTCGAACTGAACCGTCAGCGCGGTGTGGAGGTCTTCACCCGATCCGACGGCGTCCTGCTCGCCCTGGTCAGTGACAAGTGGCGACTGCAGTACATCCAGAAGGAACTCCCGGATCTGACGCTCGAACCCCTCGTCGCTGCTGCGGACTGATGAGCCTGATCGAGGCGCTGTTCGACGCCGAGCTGCACATCGGCAGCGCCACGATTCTCTGGCGAGAGATCATCGGAAACGCGTTCGGAATAGGCTCCGCGATCGCGGGCGCGCGACGCTCGGTATGGGCGTGGCCTGTCGGTATAGCCGGAAATGCCTTGTTGTTCACGGTGTTCATGGGCGCGCTTTTCCACACGCCGCAAGAGCTCAATCTCTACGGCCAGGCCGGCCGTCAGTTGTTGTTCGTCACCGTCAGCATCTACGGATGGACCCAGTGGCGACGTGGGGCACGTGACTCCGGTCGCGCAGTCCTGCCCCATTGGGCGACAGCCCGCGAGCGCATCGCCATGATCGCCGTCATGGCAAGCGGCACAATCGCTTTCGCCTGGATCTTCGACCTTCTCGGCTCGTACGGAGCGTGGGCGGAGGCCTGGATCTTCACTGGCTCCATCCTCGCGACGTACGGCATGGCACGCGGCTGGACCGAGTTCTGGCTCATCTGGATCGGCGTCGACGCCGTTGGTGTTCCCCTTCTCTTCCGAGCCGGCTACTACCCTTCGGCGATCCTCTATCTGGTCTACGCATTCTTCGTATTGTGGGGCTTCGCAATGTGGCTGCGCATTCAACGCCGAACTCCACAAGGGGTGTGACCATAAACGAACTGCTGGTATGTTTGCGTCGATTAAGCAAACCAGCGGTCTGTTTACGGGCATCAGGAGCGAAACAATGGAAGACAAGAATTCCCACGGAATAGCGGGCCCCAACGGTTCCGGCAACGGATCGAGAGCCAGTGGTTCCGCGAGTAATGGTTCTGCGAGCAACCTTTCCACGGGTAACGGTTCTGCGAGCAACGGTTCCAACAGTGCCACCGCCACAGCGGATTTTCTGTCGACCGCACCCAAGCAATCGGACGCATTCACGTTTCCGCTTCCTGCCCGAACCACGGCCGCACACAGCAGCGGAGAGGACCTTTCAGTGCCAGCTTCAACACGCGAATCATCGAGGACACTCGAGACTCGGAGTCGCACCGTCGTCCGGCGCGACGCGATGGGCGTAGCCGCCGTTCGAGTGGCCGGGCGACTCACCCACACCGAACTCATCGCAAATCAGGCCTCACCCTCGAGCACGCACTCCTCCGACCCGACGACGGATCTGGACGAGTTGCTCACGATGCTCGGCAGCTACCTGTTGTCTTCGGGCTTCGAGCACCCCGAAATCCACGCCAAGCTCGGTGGACAGTCGATCGTCGTCAACCTCGTGTCGCCGGAGATCAGCGCCAGCTGAGCTCGACCAACTGTTCAGGGCCACAGCACTGCGCGTGTCCATGCTCGGTCCGAGCCACGCCGGTACAACCACCGCTGATGCCGACGCCCGGAGTCTGCCTGCCAGAACTCGACAGACTCCGGCTCGAGGCACCACGCCCGCCAGTCCTTCGACACGAACCCCGGGTCGCCGCCGATTCTCGCTTCCGCAGCGGCCACCGATGTCTCGTACGCCCCGGAGTCTTCGAGTACCTCACTCTGCTTACTCGCCGTCGCCACCGCCCTCGCAGTGACGGATCGTTCGACGAAGTCGCGGGTCCGAATTGCGTCGTCACCCTCGCGAACCAATCCGCGAATCCGGACCTGCTGGCCCGTCTCACGCCAGTAGAACGCCAGGGATGCTCGCGGATTTTCTTTCAGCTCAACACCTTTCGGTGAAGCAGCCGAACCGGAGAACCAGAAACCACCCTCGGTCACGTCCTTGAGGATGAGGAAGCGGGAATCAGGCATACCGTCACCGTCCACGGTCGAGAGCGCACACACGTGTGGCTCGACGACGCCGAAGGCCACGGCCGCACGGAGCCAGTCGAGGAACAACTCTCCCGGCTTCTCCGGAAAATGTTCAGGCGCGGGCGGCGGAGTTCCGGTCAGTGCGGGGATACCGCGAATCCACGTCCGTACGTCAGGCAGCGAGAAATCTGCATCAACCATGAGCCGACTCTAATCGTGAGCGGCCTCAGGAGACGTTGCGAACTACCGAGTCGCCGAACGACGGTTGCTGCAGCAGTGCCCACTTGTTGGACGTCAATCGGAAACTCGGCATGTCGGCGAGCGCCACCACAGATTCCCAGGTTCGCTCGTAGCTCGTGTGGGAGATTCGCCATGCACCGTCGCTGCAGCGGGTGTATCTGTCGTGATAGAAGGCCGATCCGCGAAGCAGCATGCCGTCTTCGGGGATTACCACTGTGTCCGCGAGGCACCAGATCCCGGTTGCGGTGTCTCCGTCGACGTCGATCTCGGGTTGCCCGCACTGATGTTCGGTGATGATGTGTGAGCCGAGGGTGTTCTCGAGGAAGGAGACGAATGAATCCCGGGAATCGAAACTGAGTTGTTCTCCGTAGATCGCGGTGGCGTCGACGGTCAAAGTGTCGGCGAATTCGACCCACGATTTGGTGTCCAAGGCGCGTGCGTATCGGTACTTGAGTCTTTGGATGAGAACAATCGCTTCGAGATCCATGATCCCCGCCTCCCGGTGCAGCAACCACCCGTCCTATGTGTGCACATTAGCCTGTATCACGCCGAAACGGGCATTACTCTCAAAGCTAGTAGAAATGTCAGCCGATAACACGCTTTTCCAGGCCGTCGAGCATGATCGTGATCTTCTCGTCCAACCAACCTCGCCCGTGCCACGTCGATTCGTCGCCGATCCCCTCGACCAACGACTCCGACGCATTCCAGCTCTCCTGATACGCCTGGCGCGCAGAACGTGAATCCGCGGAGCTCACGGTCTTGTCCATCGCCGCCATCATGGCGAACTGCGTCATGGTCACCTCGGAGATGAAGTCCACCGCCAGGACTGCGTCATGTGGTGTGAAGCCTTGCGCAGTCAACGAACCGACCAGTCTCTCCACGATCTCGATTATCGCCGGCGGCGTGCCCGGAACTGCGAGACCGACCTGAGCTAGACCTGGATAGCGCTCGAACGAGGACCACAGAACGTCGCAGAAATCCTTCAGGAATTCACGCCACGGGCGATTTGTATCGGGCCATACAGTCTGACGCACAACATGATCCGAGCAGGCCCGCAGCAGCGCTTCGCGGTCGGCGAAGTAACGATAAAGTGCAGAATGACTGACGCCCAGACGTTTTGCCACACTCGGCATGGTCAATTCACTCAGATCACCAGCCAGGGCGGCCTCGACGATGTCCGCTGTCGACAACGTCGGCGGCCGCCCCGTCTTCTTTCCGGTCTGCATTCTGCTCAGCTTGCCACCAACCGCCATCCCGACGCACGGTGGCGCTGATTCCAGAACGCGGCGTAGTTCCCACCGGCTGCGAGCAGAACTTCGTGGGTTCCCACTTCGACGATCGAACCGTGGTCACCGAGCACGATGATCTGGTCTGCGGCCACGACGGTCGACAGTTTGTGAGCGATCACGAGCAGTGTGCTTTCACTGGCGAGTTCCTGCATCGCACGCTGCACATGGGCCTCGTTCTCGGGATCGAGCGCGGCCGTCGCCTCGTCGAGCAGAACGATAGGTGCTCGTTTGAGGAGTGCGCGCGCGATGGACACCCGCTGCCGCTCTCCACCGGACAGCGCCGTCCCGCCCTCACCGACACGGGTGTCCCAACCCCGCGGGAGGCGCTCGACGATTTCCGCGACGCCCGCGATCCGAGCGACGTCGAAGACCTCCTCGTCCGTGGCTTCGGGGCGGCCGAGGCGGATGTTCGCGATCAACGTGTCGTCGAAGAGGTACACGTCCTGGAAGACCAGGGACAACTGCGACATCAGGTCGGCACTCGTGAGGTCCCGTACGTCGACACCACCGACACGCACTACCCCGGAGTCGACGTCGTAGAAGCGCGAGATCAGCCGGGTGACGGTTGTTTTGCCAGACCCTGACGGACCGACCAACGCCGTCAACGACTTCCGTGGCACGTCGAAGGAGATGTTTCGCAGAACCTGCCCGCCGTCGGCGTAACCGAAGTCGACGGCGTCGAACTGCACGGCCGTCTCCCCCGTCGCCTGCCCGCTGGTATCGGGTTCGACCAGTGGTTCCACTTCGAGGATCTCGGACATCCGACGGATTTCGTTGCGTGCCATTCTGATTGCACCGCCGAACTCGCCGATCTCACCCAGCGGCTGGATGAACCGTGCGGTCAGGCCGAGTAGCGCGATCAACGTGACCGGGTCGATGTCGCCGCCGAGCGCGAGGAACGCGCCCAGGATGATCACGGCAGAGAACACGAACTGCAGGGCGATCCCGTTCACCACGGAACCGATCACAACGAACCACAGTTGTGAACGACCAGCGGTGTGCTGAGCTTCGATCGCGTCGTCGAGCGGCTCGTACACCCCGTGGGTGCGTCCGAAAGCACGCAGGACCGGTTGGCAACGCGCGTATTCGAGCACTCGATTGTTCGACTCGACGGCCGCGGCATGCGCTCGATCGTCGGCCTTGGCAGTCATCGTCGCTGCAAACCGTGCTGCCACGAACAGAATCGGAACACTGATCACCAGTGCGAGCCCGAGCCGCCAATCGAAGAACAGCATGCACACGACAATGGTTGCCGGGCTGGCGATTCCGGAGATGATCGGCGTCATCAGATGCGCAGCCGCCCCCATCACCGAGATGGTGCCCTTGCTGGCGACCTGCGATACCTGGCCGAGTCGGCCGGCACCGAACCAACCGAGCGGGAGTGTGACGAGGTGATCGCCGAGGCGCAGATGCATCGTCCGCAGCAGAGTGAGCGCCGACTCGAACCCCTTTATGGCCTGCAGGTAGTGCGCAATCGAACTGATCACGGCGCACACGGCCATCGCGGCGAGCCACCGAACGAAACTGCCCCAGTCCTGCTCGAACAGCGCCTGCACGGTCGGCACGAGCAATGCCACGGCCAACCCTTGCATCACGCCGTACAACACTGCCCACACCAGGAACTCGCGATAGCGGCCCTGATTCTGCGGGCCGAGTATCCGGAAGAGGTCGCGAATCATGAGTTGGCCTTTCCTGCTGCGTCATACATACCTGCGATGCTGTCGGCCCGACTGTGTTGAATCGAGTCGGCCCGACTGTTTCCAATCGAGTCGGCCCGACTGTGACTCGCCCACATCCGGGCATACGTTGAACCATTCGCCACGAGCTGATCGTGCGTGCCCTTCTCCACGATCCGCCCGGCGTCGAGGACCACGATCTGATCGGCACTCACGATCGAAGCCAACCGGTGCGCGATCACCAGCACCGTACGGCCGACCGTCAAGCGCGACAACGCTTCCTGGATATCGGCTTCGGACTCCGGGTCCGCGAACGCCGTCGCCTCGTCGAGCACGAGAACAGGGGTATCCGCGAGGATCGCCCGCGCGATGGAGACTCGTTGCGCCTCACCGCCCGAGAACCTGGCGTCGACTCCGACCACGGAGTCGTACCCTCTCGGAAGCGCTTCGATTCGGGTGTCGATCTGCGCAGCCGCGGCGGCAACCTTCACCTCCGCCAACGACGCCTGCGGCCGGGCAAGCCGAATGTTGTCGAGCACAGTCGCTTCGACCAGCTGCACGTCCTGCAGAACGAATCCGACGTGGCGGTACAGCTCGTCGGTAGCGACTTCCCTGACGTCGACACCACCGATCACCACGGATCCGGCACGCACATCGTGGAACCTCGGAACCAGCGTCGCCAGCGTCGACTTACCCGAACCCGAAGGTCCGACCAACGCCGTCACCGTCCCCTCCGGCAGTGTGAGATCGATGTCGGACAGAACATCGGCGCCGTCGTCGTAGGCGAAGGAGACTCCGGAGAATCGAACTTCGTTCCCCGCGGGCTTTTTCGGATGATCGGTTTCCGGCAGAGCGTCGGTTGCGAACAGCGCGATCAGTCGCGCCGCAGCGGCGGCTGCCTCACGGCGTGCCTGCATACCGAAACCGATGGTCGTCACCGACACCGGAATCACCATCGCGACAAGAGAACTGGTCAGCACATCGATGGGTGACACCCATCCGGAGTGGACGAACCACGAACCGAGACCAAGGTTGACCACCAGCACTACCGGTGCACTCAATGCAATCGAGGCCAGCGCCTCGGTTCGCAGCATCGGGCGAACCCAACCCTCGTACGAGACGGCGAAAGCCTTGGCTGCATCGCGGTATCGAGAATGTGACTGCTTGTCCTGACCGAAAGTTTTGACCACTGCGATGCCGGTGACGAACTCGACGATGGTGTTGCTGATAGCCGCGATGCCCTCATTCATCCGGCTCATCTTGACTGCCATGTCCTTGGTCATCGTCGCATAGGCGATCATGTAAATCGGGAGTGTGGCAATCGCGACCAATCCCAGACGCCAGTCGATCGAAATCACGTAACCGAGCCCGACCAGTGGCACCGCGATGGCGCCGGTGGTCTCGACGGCGCTGTGCGCAACCAGGTAGTGGAGATCGGAGATGTCGTTCTGCGCGGCTTTGCGCACGGTTCCGGACGAGTGGGAGGTGAACCAGCCCAGTGGAAGTCGACCGAGAGTCGCTGCGATTCGACGCCGCAGCACCGCCTGCAGATTCACATCGGCGAAGTGCGTCACGATCAACGCACCGCCTCCGAAGAACGCACGCATACCCAGACCGAAGACGACCACCCACACGATCGTCCAGACACGAGACGAGTCGACGTCACCGCCCACGATCAGCGTCTTACCGAGTTCGGCGATGGCCACGTACGGCACGATGGCCGCGACCGCGGCGATCACCTGCATCACCATCGCGATGGTGGTCCGCGTGCGAACTGGAGCAAGGAGTTCGCGTAGCGCACTCTTGTGCGCCGCCGCTTCCGCCTTGGCTCGCGAGGCTTCGGCCGCAGATCCGTGCGGTGCGTCGGCCTCCGCCGGTGGAACGTCTGCTGCCTTGTCCTGTGTTGTCGTCATTTCGAGAACGCCTTCCATCGGGTGACTGCGTCGGTGTCGGATGCGATGCGGCCCTGGAGTTCCGCGCCGGTGAGAGTGCGATCGGCAAGAGCCTGGAGGTCTTCGAGGATCCAGTAGACCGCGAAAGGATAGCTGCCGAACCAAAGTTCACCGCTCACGTCCGCCGTGCGTCCGGCCTTCACTGCGGCGATCTCGTTGAACAGTGGATTTGCGTGAACGAGAGCGCCGTCGTAGATGTTGCCCGAGGTCACGACCATCGCGTCCGCCGCGTGCTGTCCAACCTCCTCGCCCGACACCGAAGACGTGGCAACACCTGTGTTGGGGCCGATCTTCGCGTCGAGTTCGGCTTGCGGGCGCCCGAAACCGGCTTCCTCGATGATCGAGGACATCGGCGACTCCGGAATGACGGTGTAAATGCCGCCGGAGAATCCCACCAGCACTGACAACGTCTGTGGTTGCACCTCGACCGTTCCGGATACTTCGGCAAATTTGGTCTCGAGCCTCGACACGATTTCGCGAGCTTCGGACTCTCGACCCAATGCAGTCGCCGCGGTATTCAGAACTTCGCGCCACGGCGCCGCATAGGCGAGCACCGTCGTCGGGGCAATCTCGTTGGCCTGCGAGGTGATCGACGTCAGCGAGCCGACATCACTGAGCAGGATTCGGTCAGGATGAACGGCCGCGATCTGCTCCACATCTGGTGACTGGAAGAACGTCGGTTTGTCGATGACCTCGATCCCCTCGCTCTGCAATATCTCCTTCGCCGCGTGCGATTGCAGCGTGGCGAAGACCGTATCGGGCCTGACCCCGAGCGTGAGTGCGTTGAGCGCTGCAAACTCGTCCAGTGCGAGCAATTTCTGAGGTGCAGGTACGGCCGACGACTCGCCTGTTTCCGATGCGTCTGCGTCATCGCCGCCCACGGAGCAACCGACAAGCGCCGTTGCTGTCGCTGCGAGTGCCGTTGCTCGTAGGACCCACTGCTGACGCATCTATCTCTCCCTGCTTTAGTTACATGCTGTCTCGATTAGGGGAGCCTACAATAACTCAAGCGGTTTGTGCAGGCTTCTTCACCGGAAGTGCAATTGCCGGAAGACAGGCGACGACACTGATGACTGCACCCATCACGAACGCCACCGCGAACGAGTCGCCGGAAATGCCGATCGCCAGGACTGCCGTGGTCACCGGCGCACCCACCGCCGATCCCACAGTCCTGATCACGCTGTTCACACCACTGGCTGCCGCCATTTCCGATGGTGGGACGATCGAGGCAACCAACAGGGCACAGACCGCGAATCCCACGCCGTTCCCCAAGCCGACGAGGGAGAAGAACGCGACGATCGCAACCACTGAACTCGGCCAGATCGCGAGTCCGACTGCGCCCGCCGCCATGAGGGCAAGCGCCATGACCGCGGGCACCCGCGGCCCGTATCTCCGCGAGAGAGCCGGCGTCAAGCGGCCACCGAGGAAGACGAGGACAGCGGCGGGCAAGAGTGCCAACCCCGTCTGTACAACGGTGAATCCGCTTCCATACGTAGATGATTCCGGCGCTTGGAGGATCCGTGGCAGGCAAAGGTAGAAGACGTACGGCACGAACCCGAACACCAGGGTGAGTGCACTGGTGATCATCATCGGCTTGTCCCGAAAGACTCGCATGTCGACGATCGGCGCGTCGTGGCGGGAATCCACGGCAATCAATACTGCGAACGAGACGAACGCGATCACCACCAGACCCCAGAATCCTAGCGACAGGACCCCCCAGTCGGAGGCCTTGGTTATCGCCAGGAGCAGGCTCACCAGCCCGAACGCCAGGGCACCGGCACCGGCCCAGTCCGTCGGCATACCCGGCCGGCGATGCGAACCAGGAACCACAGCCACTACCGCAACCAACGCGAGCACGATCAAGATGCCGGTGATCACGAACAGCCACTGCCAACTGAGATACTCGAGAATGACGCCGCCGATCACCAGTGCACTTCCGGCACCGATCCCCAAAGTCCCAGCGAGCCAACCTATCCCCGAAGACAACTCGGGGCCTGCGACCGTTCTCCGCAGCACTGCCATCGCGAGTGGGAAGCTCGCCATACTCACTCCCTGGACAGCCCGAACGGCAAGCAGCACGCCGATATTCGGGGCGGCCGCCGCGGCGAATGTCGCGAGAGCAAAGATGATCAGGACGATCACCAGGACTCGCTTGTCCCCGAAACGGTCACCCATCGCCCCGACGATCGGAGCCAGCACCGCGGCCGCCAACAGGTACGACGTCAGAATCCAGCCCGTAACCGCCACGGATGTCTCGAAGTGCTCACCCAACACCGGCAACGCCGGCACCAGCATGGTCTGCATGAGCGAGTAGACGAGTACCGCCCCAGCCAGCGCGGCGATCACCCGACTCCCGGATCGCACGGGCGTCTCCACCAAGGTTGCCATCATTACCTTCCTCTGGATCACGATTTGAATCGGAACGGAGCATTCCGTTCCGATTCAGTAAATCACGCATTGCTAGCCTGTGGGGATGGTGAAAGAGAATACGGGCCTTCCCGGGCGCGCCCGCGAAGCCGCAGACAACGACGTCACCGTCCTGCGCGCAGCACGCGAGATCTTCGCCGAACAGGGTTGGAATGCACCGGTATCGGCAATCGCCGCACGCGCCGGAGTCGGAGTCGGAAGCATCTATCGGCGCTACCGCGGCAAGGAAGACCTGGCACAAGCCCTACGCGTCTGGGCGATCGACCACCTCGCCACTCTTGCCAGAGAGTGCGTGAGCAACGCAGACACCGACGAAGCCGCACTGAAGACGTTCTTCTCGCGATACCTCACCGAATCGGTGGGACCGCTCATTCCCGTCCTCGGCGGCAGATTGCCCGAACACGCCGAAGTAACCCGCGCCGCAGCTGAATTGGAGGCCGCACTGCAGTCGATGGTCGACGCCTGCATCGACACTCGCGAAGTCCCGCCCGACTTCACCTCTGCTGACGTCATGCTCATGACAGTGCATCTGCGGCCGACCCTGCCGATCGAGGGCGATCGAGCCACCGAAATACACACGCGCTACCTCGACTTCATGCTCGACGGACTTCGTGGCGGAAAACCCCGACCGTCGAGCACTCCCCCGTCCTGGAGCGAATGGCTTCAGATGTGGCAGGGCAACTGACCCCGACGACCCCCGAGCGATGGATCAGGTTAGGCTTACCTGGCTTAGTTCTCCATGTTCGGAAGGTTCCATGAAAATCAATCGCCGTCTCACCGGCTTCGCCGTACTACCCGCCGTTGCCGCGCTCCTCCTCACCGGCTGCGGAAGCAGCGACGCACCATCTTCTGCCGCGACCGATTCCGCCGACCAGTCCTGGAGTTATACAACGGGATACGGCAACACGATCACCCTCGATCATGCCCCCGAGCGGATCGTCGTCGATGCGTATTCCGCAGCTGCGCTGTGGGACTACGGCATTCGGCCGGTCGGAATCTTCGGTTACGGCGTCGGCAATCCAGACGTCACCGATCACGCCGACGAGTCGACGATGACCGTCGTCGGCCGGGAAGGTGAACTCAGCGCGGAAGCTCTTGCCGCACTGGATCCCGACCTCGTCATCGGGTACGGCAACAGCGACGACCCGACCCGCTGGACATGGTGGGACGAGCCGATGGGCAAGACCGTCAACAATGTTGCACCGTTTGTCGGCGTCAAGTTCTCCGGAGCCTCGACACCGGACGTGTTGAGCGAATACGCCTCACTCGCCGAAGCTCTCGGCGGGAACACCGACACAGCCGCAGCACGCGAGGGCAAGGAAGCATTCGACTCCGGTGCAGAGCGCATCCGGACGGCCGCGGCCAAGGTCGACGACATCGAAGTCCTCGCCCTGAACGGTGACGGGTCCGAGTTGTACGCAGGCACAACAGCGCTCGCTCAGTTCGGGTACCTGAAGGAACTCGGCGTGAAGTTCACCGGCCCGGGAGGCGACAAAGGCTGGGCCGATCTCAGCTGGGAACAGGTCCCGGATTATCCGGCGGACATCGTGTTCCAGTTCGCGAAGTCGGCAGAAGCATTCGCAGCATCACCGGTGTTCGTCAAGCTGCCCGCGGTGACCGCGAACCAGGTGATCGACTTCGACGACAAGCGTCCCAACACCTACGCCAATTACGGCGCCTGGTTCGAGCAGGTTGCTCAGCTACTCGACCAGGCCCGCAACGTCGCCTGACCTACTGCCCAGCGGTGAATCGCCCGGCCGCTTCCTCGAGAACATCGAGGAAGATGGCCGCGGTGAGCGCGAATCCTTGGTTGTATCGTGCGTCGCTCGTCAACACGTTGCCCGCCTGAACTGCAGGCAACCGCTGCCACGTCGGCTGCGTCTTGATCGCGTCGAGCGCTTCCTGATCGCGCGCCTGGGCGATGATCACATCCGCCGGAGCCAACGTGTCGAGTTGCTCGAACGACAACTCGAACGAGTTCTCTGCATTGTCGTCGTCACGGAAAAGTACGTCCAGGCCGGCATCGATGGCAACACTGATCCGCAGATTCCGCTGATGCACAAGGAATCCGGTCGGCGTCTGAACGCCGAACACGATCTTCTTTCCGCCCAGCTTCTCCTGCAACATCGGTCGCAGTCTCGCGAGCTTGTCGTCGTACTCCGCGATGGAAGCCTCGGCGATCGCCACACGGTCGAGTTGGCTCGCCTGCGCCATCAGCGCACCTCGCCAGTCGACCGGGTGTCCGGCGATCGGCTCGACGTCGTCGCCGACGACCAACAGCGGCGCGATGGAAGACAAGCGCTCCGTGCCGTACCAGTCACTGGTGTAACCGATCGCGGTGATGACGATCAGGTCGGGCTCGAGAGCGAGCAGAGCCTCGAAATTGGTGGAGAAGTCGCCGGCGACGTTGACGAAGCTCGCGTCCTCGATGGTGCGGCCGGGAAATTGGAATCCTGCCTTGGCGTCGGGGAACCAGAAGTTCCCCGAACCGACGATCGGGTAATCCATCATCATGGCGAATTCGAGGTCGACGCGGCCGTCGAGCACCACCACACGCTTCGGGTCGCGCGGAATGTCGCCACTGAACTCGGCCCACGTGTACGGGAGAGTGTCACTGGCAGAGTCGGATTCGCTGTCGGATCTTCCGCAGGCGCTCAGCGCCAGTGCTGCAGCCACACCGGCTGCGCCACCGAAGAATCGACGCCGTGAAATGCGGTCGACGATCTGAGCCCACTCCGATTCGGTGACCTGCGCATCCAGGACGAGTGTCATACCTTTGCTCCTTCGATGTTTCGCTGACGCTCGCGTCCCAGCGGAATGACAAGCGGTGTATGGGAAACCGGATCGTCGATGATGCGGCACGCCATGCCGAACACCTCCTGCACCAGTTCTTCGGTGATGATCTCCGCGGGCGGGCCTTCGGCGACCACGGCGCCGTCCTTCATCGCGATGATGTGAGTTCCGTAGCGGCACGCGTGATTGAGATCGTGAAGCACCGCCACCAGCGTGTGTCCGTCGTTCTCGTTCAGATCGCGGCACAGCTCCAGCAGCTCGATCTGATGCGCGATGTCGAGGAACGTCGTCGGCTCGTCCAGCAGCACCAACGGAGTCTGTTGCGCGAGAACCATAGCGACCCAGACACGTTGGCGCTGACCACCGGACAGTTCGTCGACCGGCCTGGCCGACAGATCCGTGACCTTGGTTGCCTCCATCGCATTGATGACGGCGGCTTCGTCCTCCCGGGACCACTGACGGATCAGCTTCTGGTGCGGATAACGTCCTCGCGCAACCAGATCGGCGACTTTGATGCCGTCCGGGGCGATCGACGTCTGCGGCAGAAGCCCGAGTCGCCTCGCGACTTCCTTGGCCGGGTACGACGTGATCGCTTTGCCGTCGAGGAGAACTTTGCCGGTAGTCGGCTTGAGCAACCGCGACAACGCACGCAGAAGCGTCGACTTGCCGCAGGCGTTGGGGCCGACGATGACTGTGAAGCCACCGTCGGGGATCTCGACGTCGAGGTGCTCCGAGATGACGCGCTTGTCGTAACCGATCGTGACGTCCTCGGCGCGAAGCCGATTCGTCCTTTCAGCCACGACGGCGGCCGTACTTGTCTCGTTCACGCTGTTCCTCGTTCCTTCACCGATCACTGCTTACGTGCCTCTCGCGCGAGAAGCCATACGAAATAGATGCCACCGATGGAGACGGTGACGACGCCGACCGGCAACTGTGTCGGCGCGAAAGCTCGTTGCGCCACCCAGTCGCTGACCATCAGCAGCGCTCCACCCATCGCCGCCGACGGCAGCAGGGTCACTCCGGCACTACCGGTCAATCGCCTCACCAACTGCGGAGCCGCCAGCGAGACGAATCCGATCGGTCCGGCCGCCGCCGTCACCATGGCCGTCAGTGCGACGCCGAGAACAACCAGGGAAAGACGCGTGGGTTCGGCCCGGACGCCGAGCGCCTTGGCGGCGTCGTCACCCATCTCGAGCATCTGCATCCGCCTGCCCAACACCAGGATCAGCGGAACGAGTATGGCCAGCACGACGACCACCGGCCACACCTGGGTCCAGCCGAGACCGTTCAGCGAACCGGCACCCCAAACTGCGGCAGCCATGGCGTCGTCGAGTTTCGCCTTGAGGATCATCCAGGTGTTGACCGAGCCCAACATCGCACTGATGGCGATACCGACGATGATCAACCGGAATCCCTGCACACCACGTTTGTACGCAAGGAGGTAAACCACTGCTGCGGTGGCGATACCGCCCACCAAGGCGCCGACTGCGATCTCGTAGTAAGTGCCACCGATGAGGAGGATGACCACCAGAGCGCCCGTGTACGCACCGGAGTTGAAGCCGATGATGTCCGGGCTACCCAACGGGTTCCTGGTGAGCGACTGGAAGATTGCACCACTCATGCCGAGTGCCGCACCGAGCATCAGCGCCAACAGAACTCGGGGCAGACGCCATTCCACGACGACCATGTGAATACGCGCGGGAGCCTCGCCGAACAGTGCGCCGAGGACGTCCCCGATCGGCACCTGGTAGTCACCACTACCGAGCGCGATGACACCGATCGCCAGTGCAAGCGCAACGAGGACGAGGCAGACCGTGACCGTGCGGACGTCGATCCGCGCGGACCAGCCTTCTTTGGGTGAGCGCACCACCGTGGTGGGGCGCCCGAAATCGATGCTCACAGACCGCTCACCTTGCTTCGACGCACCAGCATGATCAGCACCGGCGCACCGATGAAGGCCGTGACGATACCGACCTGAAGTTCACCCGGGCGCAGCACGATTCGGCCGACGACGTCGGAGAAGAGGAGAAGAATCGGCGAACACACCAATGTGTACGGAAGAATCCATCGCTGATCGGGTCCGACGAACCATCTCGCGACGTGCGGAACCATCAGACCGACGAATCCGATCGGTCCGGCCGCAGCCGTCGCCGCGCCACACAGCAACGTCACCGCGATGACGCCGAGAATACGAGTGCGAGTGATATTGGCACCGAGCGAACGTGCCAGATCGTCACCCAAAGCCACGGCATTGAGCTGGCGTGCCAACGCGAGCGCCAGGAAGAGCCCGATGAGGATGAAGGGTGCAACAGCCAGAACGATTTCCAAGGAACGCCCGCTGAGTGAGCCGGCATTCCACTGGCGCATCTGGTCGAAGGCGGTCGGGTTGAGCAGGGTGATGCCGGAGGAGATGCCGCCGAGCACGGAGCCGATCGCGACACCGGCCAGCGTCAGCCGAATGGGCGTTGCACCGCCCCTGCCGATCGAGCCCAACGTGTAGACGATCGCCGTGGCTATCACCGCGCCGAGGAAAGCGAACCAGATGTAGGACCAGATGCTGGTCAGGCCGAAGACCGCGACGGCAACAACCATCGCGAACCCCGCACCGGCATTGACACCGAGAATTCCGGGGTCAGCCAAGGGATTTCGTGTCATCGCCTGGATGAGGCCACCGGCGACACCGAGCGCCATGCCGACTATCAGACCGAGGAGAGTACGCGGTAGCCGCAGGTCACGGATGATCACGTGATCATTGGAATCGTCGTAGTTCACCAGCGCGTCGATCACGGTGCCGAACGGAATGGTCTTCGATCCCACCGCGATACTCAGGAGGAGCACGGCGGCGAGCACCACCAGGCACACCAGAAGCCCGGCCATGCGACGAGAGTTTGTCGATACCAGCCCGTCCGGTTGCTTCTGCTTTTCTTGCAGCGACTCGTCGATCAGTTCTTCGGTGTGTTTGTCGGAGGCGCTCTTGTCAGCCGGACTCTTGTCGACGGCGCTCTTGTCCAGTCCAACGCTCACAATCCGGCGCTCTCTAGAGTCTTCTCGACCTCGTCGCGGATCTCTTCCTCGTCGCGGTCGGATTCCCAGGCAGCATCGAGTGCAGCGCGGACACTCTCGTCGAGGGCCTCGTATTTCGCATTCCACACCTCGGCCTTGTAGGTCCAGTAGCCGATGACCTTGTACTGCTCACCCGGCAACTTCAGTTCGTGGCGAAGGTACTTGCGGATGTCACGGAGCATCGTGCTTTCGCCTGCCACCCACACGTATCCGAGTTCGGTCGGAAGGTTCATCGCGCGAACAGCATCCGGGAGCTTCGACGGTGCAACACCGTTGCCACTGCCGACCAGCCAGATGAACTCGACGTCGGCGGCCGAGGCGATCTGCTGCTTGTGAGACTCGTCCACCACCTCGACGATCGCCTTGGCCGACATGCCGGCGGGCAACTGTTCGATCAAGCGCCCGAGTGCGGGGAGTCCAGTCGCGTCGGCGACGAACACCTGCCAGCGCGCGTCGGCCGGCGGCTCGTAGAGGCCACGAGACTCGCCGATCGCCAACTTGTCACCGATCTCGGCCTTCTGTGCCCAGTCGCTCGCGACACCGCCCTCGTGAACGACGAAGTCGATCGTCATGCGGCTGGTCTCGGAATCGAACCGTCGCACGGTGTACGGCTGGCACGGGGACGGTTCCTCGCCCTCCGGGTATCGCCAACCGCGCGGTGCATCCGGATCTTCCGCCGGCAGTACGAACTTGCCCGTGGCCGGGACCGGGAAGTGGAGACGCAGGTATTCGTCACCGGTACCGGTGGTTTCGAAGGCGGTCAGCTCCTCCCCACCGAACACGACACGAACCATTCCCGGGGTCACGTACTCCTTGTGAAGTACCTCGCCGAACACAAGACTCACAACAATCTCCAACATCGATGGAACACGAACCGGACCCGAACACGAGGATCAAACCGACTTCCGGACATAGTTAACCCGCGCTAAGTAAGGTAGACCTTAATTTATTGCAGTGTTGTCGATGAGTCGATGCCTTCTCCGCTGCAACGGGGCCAACTACTATCGCAATTCGGCCAACGCAATACGTATGGCCTGTTCACGACAAGTATTGGCATCGGTGTGACTTCTGACTACCGCCCACGATCCCTAGCGTGGACCCAGTGCCTTCGACACCACTTCTTTCGGCCGAGACAAACGGCCCCCCAGCCAGGCCGGCGATCACGCCGCGCCAGGTAATTACCCGCGCGATCGCTTCCGAAGGTCGCGGAGCCAAGCTGGCGGCCGCCTCCGTCGGCTTCACCGGCCACCAGGTCGCGGAAGCATTGGTTCCGGTGGTGATCGGTGCGGTCATCGACCGAGCTGTGGCGACCAGCGATGCCGCAGCACTCGGAAAGTGGATCCTCGTTCTCGGAATTCTCTTCACCGGCTTGTTGCTCAGTTGGCGATTCGCGGCGCGTATCTCCGATTCCGTCACCGAGCACGGAGCACACCGCCTACGGATGGACATCGCGCGCCGAGGCCTCGATCCGCATGGCATGTCGCCTCGGCGCATGCCGGGCGAGGTCTACTCGATTGCGACATCCGACGCGGGTTCGGTGGCCGGATTCACGCACACGCTGAGCACCAAACTCGCCGCGGCTTGCGGGGTGCTGACCGCGGCGATCTCGCTGCTGGTGATCTCGGTACCGCTCGGCCTGCTCGTCATCCTCGGCACTCCCCCGGTGTTGGCTCTCATGCAGGTGGTCAGTCGACCGCTCGAACGCCGAGCCGAAACCGATCAATGGCAGGGCGCCAAGGCCGGCGCGCTCGCCGCTGATCTGCTCTCCGGACTCCGAATCCTGTCCGGCATCGGCGCCGGAGACGCTGCAGCGCAGCGATATCGGGGGGCGAGCCGAACTTCGCTGGAAGCAACCCTTCGCGCGCAGCGATACCAAGCGATGTACTCCGCCGCCAACGTTGCAATCGCCGGCGCTTTCCTCGCCGTCATCGCGTACGTGGGTGGGCGGATGGCAGCGTCCGGGAGCATCTCGGTCGGTGAATTCGTTGCCGTGGTGGGTCTGGCACAGTTCCTTCGCGGTCCGCTGATCGACATCATCTACTTCGGCGCCGGCCTGGCCCGGGCGCGCGCCTCCGCCAACCGCGTAGCATCGCTTCTGGCGACCGGCGAGGCTGTCACTCCCGCGAGTGATCCTGCACCCCTGAACCACGCAGAGTTCCTGACGCTGCGCGACGTCGTGCTGGCCGGAGCTTCACCTGTCGATCTGGACGTCAAACGCGGCGAGATCATCGGCATCGTCACCGAGAATGCCGCCTGGGCGGATGCGTTGGTCGACGCACTGGCTCGTCGAATCGAGCCTTCGAGCGGAACGATTCATCTCGGCGACAACGCCATTCACGAACTGCACATCGACGAACTCCGGGCTCATGTTCTGGCAGCACCGCACGACGCCGCACTGTTCATCGGCACCGTGGGCGACAACATCGAGGCACTCGCACCGATCGGCAGTCGCAGCGACGAGGCTGTCGCCGCTGCTGCCGCAGATCAGGTGATCTCGGCACTGCCGCTCGGCCTCGCCACCCGAGTCACGGAGCAGGGAAATTCGCTCTCGGGCGGTCAGCGCCAGCGCATCGCATTGGCGAGAGCACTCGCGAGCGAAGCACCGGTGCTGGTTCTGCACGACCCCACCACCGCCGTCGACTCCGTCACCGAAGCGCGCATTGCACGCGGGATCGCCGAGGTACGCGGTGCTCACGCGACTCTTCTTCTGACCAGCAGCCCCGTGCTGCTCGATATCTGCGATCGGGTGATCGAGCTGTGAACGAACTACTCCCCACCGCGACACCGAAACAGGCACGCCGCGCGGCACTTCGGTTGATGGGTCCGCACCGGATATCGGCCATCGCCGCCGTGGTCACTCTGACTGCCGCGACCGCGATCGGTCTACTCACGCCACTTGTCCTCGGCGCCATGGTCGACGCCGTGACAGACGGAGACGGCGACACTGCCTCGCGCATCGGCACGCTGACTCTCGCGTTGGTCGCCATCGCGGTTGCCTCCTCCCTTCTCGTCGGAGTGAGCAACTATCTGCTCGCCGGTGTCGGTGAACGTGTAGTCGCCGACCTGCGCGAAGAAGTAGTCGTCCGGGTTCTCGACCTGCCACAGAGCGACGTCGAGCGAGCCGGGCGCGGAGACCTGGTCTCCCGGATCACCGGAGACGTCCGGTTGGTGACCCGCGCTGTATCCGAAGCGCTTCCGGTTTTTGCCACCGCAGCACTGACCATCGTGTTGACCCTGATCGGATTGGGCAGCCTCGATTGGCGATTCGCCGTCGCCGCGGTGATCGCAGCTCCCATCCAGATCCAGGCGCTGCGCTGGTATCTCTCGAGGTCTGCACCGGTCTACCGCGAGGAGCGGGAGGCGGAAGGTGCACGTGCGCAACAGCTCCTGGACTCGCTGAGCAACTCCGACACCGTCGGATCGCTCCGTCTGGCCCAGCCCCATCTGGAACAGATCGAATCTCGATCGATGACGGCCGTCCGGCTGAGCTTGTTGACCACTCGTCTGCGCACGAGGTTCTTCGGCCGACTCAACATCGCCGAGTTCATCGGCCTGTCCGCCGTGCTGATCACCGGCTTCTGGCTGGTGAAGGACGGTCAGATCAGCATCGGCGCCGCTACCGCCGCAGCACTGTTCTTCCACCGCCTCTTCGATCCGGTGGGTGCAGTTCTCAGCGTGTTCGACGAATTGCAGGAAGGCACAATCGCGTTGGCTCGCCTGGTCGGAGTCACGCTTGCGCCCGTGCCACCCGCACCGACCGATCCACGTGAACCTGTCGACAGCTCGGCATCGTTGGAACGCGTCACGTTCTCGTACCGAAGCGGCGACGCCCCCGTTCTGCGAGACATCGACATCACCATTCCGGCAGGGACCGTCACCGCACTGGTGGGCGCAACCGGAGCCGGAAAATCGACGGTGGCCAAACTGATCGCGGGAACCTATGAACCGACCGAAGGCGTCGTGAAGATCGGGGACATCCCCCGGAACGAATTGCCGCGGTCGACTTCTCGAAGCGCGGTCGCTCTCGTGACGCAGGAGGTCCACGTCTTTGCCGGTACGTTGGCCGAGGATCTACGGCTGGCCGACCCTTCCGCAACGGACAACGACATCACTGCGGCGCTCGAAACCGTCGGTGCCTCCGATTGGCTGCGGGCCCTCCCGGACGGACTCGAAACCGTGGTCGGAGACGGTGGACACCGGCTGACCGCAACACAGGCACAACAACTTGCGTTGGCAAGAATCGAATTACTGGATCCGCCGCTGCTGATTCTCGACGAGGCGACCGCCGAAGCGGGCAGCGCCGGAGCCAAGGTCCTCGATGACGCCGCGCTCGCCCTGACCCGGGGTCGCACTGCTGTCACAGTGGCACACCGACTCTCGCAGGCCGTCGACGCCGACCAGATCCTCGTCATGAACGACGGCCGCGTGGTCGAGCACGGCTCTCACGACGAGTTGGTCAACCTCGGGGGTCGGTATGCGGAGCTGTGGGAAGCGTGGTCCGCGCCGCGGCGTTGAGCGCGACGGTTGCACCGGGCACTTCCAGCCGGTGCAACCCAACTCACGCATGCAGAAGGTAGGGCACCGATTCGGGAGCCACACTCCCCTTGTTCATCATGCTGCCGGGTGTACGGCCGGTGACTCGGCGGAACACGGCGACAAAAGCACTCGGGGTTTCGTACCCGACTCGCCTACTGACCACCGAAACCGGCACTCCAGCAGCTAAATACGTCAGCGCCGCGCGGACACGAACCTGAATTCGCCACTGCGCAAAGGTCATTCCCGTACCCTGCGCGAACACGCGCGTCAAGGTCCGGACACTACCGCCAGCCGTCAGCGCCCATTCCGACAGCGAGCGCTGGTCTGCCGGATTGGCGACCAACGCTTCGGCGACGAACAGTGCTCGCGGATCGGTCGGCATCGGCACCTCCACGGCAGCAACCTCGAGCGGCTGCAGCATGTCGAAGGCCACTCGCTCCGCGCGACTACGGGCCTCGTCGGGCATGTTCCGTCGATGCATGTGCAGGAGCACCTCACGTAGGAGAGCACTGACTCCGAACAAACCGGGAACACCCGAGGGCGCGGCGTGCGCCTCAGGCCGGAAGTAGGTGCAGAAGAACTCGGTACCGGGGCCGGCCTTCACGGCATGTAACGCACCGGCAGGCAACCACAGTCCTGCCGACGGCGGCACCTCCCACGTGAGGCCGTCAGCCACAACCGTGAGCATTCCGCCGGAGTTTCCCCAGATCAGCTCGTGCTCTGGATGACGATGCGGGGCCCACTGCCGCTGGTGAGAGAGCTTCAGAGTCACCGTTGTCATCGAGTAGGGGTGATCGATGGAACGCGGCCCCACGGGCACCGAAATTCTCTCTGCCACAGCTGTCATGATGACGAGTATAGGACTTTCGTTAGGCATACCTAAATAGGAACCCGAAAAATGTTGACTGTGACCCGCGAGTTACAGATACTGCGGGCACCGATATCGTGACGTCAACTCCCGGCTACGGGTCGGCAACGAGAGGTACATGATGGTTGACGCATCACGAATCCCGGTCATCGTCGGCGTCGGTGATCTGCGCTGGAACCCAGCCGACGGGCACCGCGAACCTCTCGATCTGATTCACGACGCCACCGTCGCCGCCTTGAACGACAGTGGACACGCCGAACTGGGAACCCAGATCGATTCCGTGTTCGCAATCAAGACCGTCAGCTGGTCGTACGACGACCTCCCCGGGCTGCTTGCCTCACGATTAGGTGCGACCCCCACGGTCACGTCTACCTCTCCGATCGGTGGCCACTGGCCCGCGGCGCTCCTCGATCGGATCGGCGCGTCCATCGCCCGAGGTGAATCCTCGGCTGCTCTGCTCGTGGGTGGCGAATCGCATGCCAGCAGCACTGCGCTGCGAAAGTCGGGAGTCACCCCTGACTCGATCGGGTGGACGGCAGCACCGGGTGGGCCTCCCGGATTCGATCCGGCCGACCTGGGAAGCCCTGAAATGCAGCGCGCTGGTTTCATCGTGCCGACGCGCGTCTACCCGCTCTTCGAGAACTGTTTCAGTGCTGCCGAGGGCAACGGCGCCCGCGAATCGCTCGACTGGTCCGCGCGGATGTATGCCGCATTCTCGGAACTGGCGTCGAAGAATCCTGCCTCCTGGACGTCGGAGATCCGATCGGCAGAAGAGATCGGCACCGTCGGTCCGGGCAATCGGATGGTCTCCGAACCGTACCCACTGATGCTCAACGCCATGCCCTTCGTCAATCAGGCTGCGGCCGTTGTCGTCTGCTCGTTGTCGATGGCCCTCGAACTCGGCATGGACGAGAGCAAGCTCGTCTACCTCTGGGGCGGCGCAGGTGCCAGCGATCCGTTGGACATCCTCAGCCGCAACAGCTTCGACAGTTCAGCTGCAATGCATGACGCCGTCCATCGCTCACTCGACGGTGCCGGAGTCGGCGCCGACGCACTCGACATCGTCGATGCCTACAGCTGCTTCCCGATCGTGCCCAAGCTGTTGATCCGAGAACTCGGACTTCCCGATACCGCGATCCCGAGCGTCACCGGCGGTCACTCGTTCTTCGGCGGACCACTGAACAGCTACACGCTACATTCCGTCGCCGAGGTCACCCGGCGAATTCGCGACGGCGCGAACCTTGCCCTCGTCCACGGCAACGGTGGATTCCTCACCTACCAGCACTGCGTTCTGATGTCGGCCGCCGCTCATGCCGACGGGTACGTCGGCGATCCCGACGCACGTGCTTTGACCGCGGAGGCTCCGGAACTGATCACTGACTACGAGGGCACTGCAGAAATCGTCACGGCCTCAGTCGAATACGGTCGCACCGGGGAGCCCGAGATCGGGTTCGTGATCGCGACAACGCCGGACGGCCGCCGCGTCGCTGGGCATACCGGTCCCGAGAATGCCGCCGAACTGACCCAGCTTCGGGGCGACAACCCTCCGGCCATCGGGCGGACCGTTCATATCAGCGACGAGAACGGGCGACTCACGCTCACGTTCTGACGGCAGACAGCCGTGAGCACCGGGGCATGATTGCGCCCCGGTGCTCATGTCTTCGGTTGTCGCGTTTCACGCCGCGGTAGGTGGGCTGTTCCCGCCGATCGGCTGCTGATACGGGTCGATCGACATCGGCGGATAAAACACCGACTTCCGATCCGGGCCTATCTCCACCCGCCACTGCGTGTGGTGCAGCGTCCGATGATGGTGGCCGCACAACAAGATCAGATTATCGAGATCCGTTGGGCCACCCTCATTCCAATGAACGATATGGTGAGCATCGCACCACCCCGACGGTGTCCCGCACCCCGGAAACGCACACCCACCATCACGAACCGCCAACGCCCGCCGCTGCGGCACCGTCGCTGTTCTCGCTTCCTTGCCGCAGTCGAGCGGAACACCATTCTCATCCAACAAGATCCGCGTGATCGTGCAGTCGCAGGCGAGCATCCGTGCAGTGTCGATGCTGATCGGGCCCACCCAATCCGTCCACGCGAATCCCAACTCGTCGGTGGACGGCAGGAGGTCTTTCAAAGCTTGCAGATCGGTCATGTCTTTGGCGCTGGCGGTGACCGTGATGTGCGGTTTCACTCCACCTTCGATCGGACCCAAGCCCGCCCGCTCGTACCGGCGCAGCAGTTCGCAGAACCCGTCGGCGCGTCGTAAAGCAGGAGTGCGGGTGTCTTTGACGCCGTCCTTCTCCGGTGTCGGAGCGGACAGGCTAGACAACAAGGTGATCAACCGGGCCCCGTTCACCGCATCCAAATCACCCTTCACTGTGACCCGCCCGTACAAGCCTTTCGAGGCGTAGAACTCATTGCGCTCAGAATCTTCCCCGACCGGAACACCGTCCTCACGTGTGCCGTACTGCTTCTCGATCCGCCGAATCGCAGCCCGCACCGCATCACAATCGGCAATATTCTTTGACGCCAGATCAAGCAGAATCCCGCGAGCCTTCTCCACATCGGCCAGGGTCATGTTCTTCGGCGGATGCTGACAAACGACGCCACCTGACGGGCCTTCAACGCATCCACATCACCCCGGTGAAACGCATCGCCCACCACAGGTTCGAGCATCAACAACCGCGCCAACCCGACCAGCAGACTGCACTCACCGATCTCCAGATTCGTCGAACCGTGCAACCACTGCGCGATCGCCCGAAAACCCTTCCCGCCAAGAACATCCCGGGAAAACATCTCCACGATCAGCAACACCATCCGCGACTGCAATTCGTGCCGGACACGCACCAGATCCAGAACCTCACCCTTGAGGTCCTCACCATCCAGTTGCCACGCATCCCGACTGTCCATGCCGAAAGTTTAGTCGAACACACTTTCGATAGCCAGAGACAAAGCGGACAACTTCGAGAGCACGGAGACTCGAGACCTGTTGAAGTACATCACCATTCACCTAGTCATCCAATATCACGCGATAAAAGACATACCCCGCGAAACATACAATCGCAACAACACCCAGCACGAGCAGGATGTCGAAAAAGACGACCATGCTTCACCCCCGGTAAGTTCGACCCAGTTCGACAACTTCTCCACGTGGAGAAGAACGTATCACGGTATCTTCTCTGCGTGGAGAAATCGACGCGAGAAGCACTTCTGGACGCCGGGCTTGACCTGCTGGGCCGGGTGGGGTTTCGAGCATGGTCGATGAGAGGTGTCGAAGACGAGGCAGGCATGCCACACGGCAGCGCGCGGCACTACTTCGCGAACCAACGCGGACTGATCTCCGAAGTGGTGCAACACCTTTTGGACGGCGATCTCCCTCGACCGGGCGAGACGCCGAAGCAACAGGTAGCCCGATGGCTGGGCCCCGAATCCAGCCGCACCCGGGCACGTTACGAACTGGTCGTCGCGTCATTCCACGATCCCGACCTCGCAGTGGAACTGGTGCGTGGTCGGGATCGGTTTGTCGACATCTTGGTCGAACGCGGCATGACCTCGTCCGATGCAACGGAGTTGGTCGCGGCGCTGGACGGCCTCGTTCTGGACGCACTGCTGCGCAAACAAGAACCGGAGACCGTGGACCCAGAGCGAATCTTCGAGAAGTTCGGGACGAAGCTCCCCTAGCCGTCCAGCTCCGCGAACAGCTCCATCCACTGCTCTTCGGCGGCTTCCTTGTCAGCGATGACCTGCTTGAGTTCGGCGCCGAGCTTCTGCAGCTTGTCCGGGTCGGTGGCCGCGTCGGCGAGGGAAGCGTGCAGCTTCTTCTCACGGTCGTCGAACTTCGCGATCGACCGCTCGAGCTTCGAAAGCTCCTTCCGTGCAGCGCGATCCGCAGCGCCGTCGCGAACCTGCTTGCTCTTCGACGCACCGCTCGCGGTCGAAGCCACAGACGGATTGTCACCATCCCCCATCGCAGCACGTCGACGCAGGTAGTCCTCGATACCACCGGGCAGGTTGGTGAGCTTGCGATCACCGAAGAGTGCCCAGGTGGTGTCACAGATACGCTCGATCAGGTACCGGTCGTGCGAGATGACAACCATGGTGCCCGCCCAGCCGTCGAGCAGATCCTCGAGTTGCTGCAACGTGTCGATGTCGAGATCGTTGGTCGGCTCGTCGAGAAGCAGGACGTTGGGCTCGGCCATGAGGACACGCGTCAGCTGCAGGCGTCGTCGCTCACCACCGGAGAGATCTCCGACTGGCGTGCGCTGGCGGGCGGGCGTGAAGCCCAAGCGCTCGGCCAGCTGACCGGCCGATACTTCCTTGTCACCCAACGTGATTCGCTCGGCTACATCCTTGACTGCGTCGAGTACGCGCATGTCGGTCGGCAGATCGTCGAGTTCCTGCTTGAGCCAACCGATGTGGACTGTCTGCCCCTGAATGCGCTTGCCTGCTGCCGGCTCGAGTTCGCCGGCCAGGGTCCGCAGCAGCGTTGTCTTACCCGAGCCGTTGACGCCGACCAGGCCGACACGCTCGCCCGGAGCAAGACGCCAGGTCAGATCCTCGACGAGTACGCGGCCGTCGGGGGTCTCCAGACGCGCGTCTTCGAGTTCGATGACAACCTTGCCGAGTCGACGCTGGGCGAACGACGCAAGTGCCACCGCGTCACGAGGCGCCGGAACGTCGGCGATCAGGGCTTCCGCGGCTTCGATGCGGTACTTCGGCTTGGACGTACGGGCGGGAGCACCGCGGCGCAGCCATGCGAGTTCCTTGCGCGCAAGATTGCGTCGACGCTCTTCGGAGGCGTCGGCCTGACGCGAGCGCTCGGCGCGGGCGAACACCCAGTCGTTGTAGCCACCCTCGTAGCTTTCGACGCCGCCACCGACAACCTCCCAGGTGCGGGTGGCGACGGTATCGAGGAACCAGCGATCGTGGGTCACGACGACAAGCGCGCTGCGACGTGAAACGAGGTGCTCGGCCAACCACTGAACACCTTCGACGTCGAGGTGGTTGGTGGGCTCGTCGAGCACCAGCAGATCGAGGTCCTGAACGAGAGCCGCGGCCAATGCGACGCGGCGGCGCTCACCGCCGGACAGTCCGTCGACCTTGGCGTCCAATGCGGACCGCTCGCCGCCGGCGCCCAGGTTGTCGATACCGATTCCGGAGAGCACCGAACGGATGCGCGCATCACCGGCCCACTCGTGCTGAGCTACCCCGAGCGGCCCCAGGACCACTTCACCGACCGTGGAGCCAGGAGGCAGTACTCCGCGCTGGGTCACGACGGCCATGCGCAATCCGCCTACGCGGCTGACGCGTCCCGAATCCGGCTGCTCCACACCCGCGAGGACTTCGAGCATCGTCGTCTTGCCGCCGCCGTTGAGGCCGACCACGCCGATGCGCTCGCCTTCCTCGACGCCCAGAGAGACTCCGTCGAGCAACGGCTTGACGCCGAACGACTTCGACACGTTTTCCAGATTGATCAGATTCGCCATCAGTGCTGTCCCTTTGCCGCATTGTCGAGTATTCGTGCTCCGGGAACGGGTCCGCTCGCCACGCGAACGGTGCGGCACACCCCCGCTCCCGCAAGTTCTGCGCTCACTTCCACCGCAGACTGTGCGTCCGCGCAGAGGAACGCGCATGTCGGTCCGGAGCCGGAGACGATCCCGGCCAAAGCTCCGGCCTCGACGCCCGCTCGCAGCGTCCGTCGTAGATCCGGGTTGAGTGAGAGCGCTGCCGCCTGCAGGTCGTTGCCGAGGAGCGGGGCGAGCAGATGAGCATCACCGGTGGTGAGCGCCTGAATCAAGGCGTCGGCGCTCCCCAACCGTTTCGGAGAACCTTCGGCCCGCAGCTTGTCCAGTTCTCGAAACACGACGGGCGTACTCAAGCCGCCCTTGGCCAGCGCCAATACCCAGTGAAAGGTATGGCGAGTCAAGACGGGGACAAGTTGTTCGCCGCGGCCGGTTCCCAGCGCGGTGCCACCGTGCAGGGAGAACGGAACGTCGCTCCCGAGCCGTGCCGCGAAGGCGTCGAGATCAGGTCGCGAGAAGTCGAGCTTCCACAAAGAGTTGAGCGCAACCAACGCGGCGGCTGCGTCGGCGCTCCCGCCGGCCATTCCGCCCGCGACGGGAATGCCTTTCTCGATGACGATCTCAACATTCGGGGCCACTCCACCCTCGACGGCGAGCATCTCAGCGGCACGCCAGACGAGATTGGTGCGATCGGTAGGCACAGCCGCGGCGTCGTCGCCGATCACCCGCACGGTCAGGGTGTCGGCAGGCGCCACCGTGACCGTGTCTGCCAGCGACAATGCCTGAAACACCGTCGTCAGTTCGTGATAACCGTCGTCGCGCAGGTCCCCGACGGCAAGGTGGAGATTCACCTTGGACGGGGCCCGGACAACTACGGGGCGGGGAACGACGGAGAGCACAAGGAACAACAATAGGCGCTGCGAACACCTGGGCGAAAACCTGCGACCGGGGCGCCGTCCGCCGCGCCCCGTCCGACAGCCGACACACCCACGCTATTTCACCGCGCGCACACCTACGCCCAGACCGACGACCGCAACGCCCACAGCGGCCACTATTCCCGCCAGAACGCCGCCCGACGCGAAGTCACCGGCAAACAGTGCCCGCTCGGCGTCGACGACATAGCCCAGCGGATTGATGTTCACGAGGACCTTCATCCAACCCGGCGCGTCGTCGAGCGGAAGCATGGTTCCCGACAGGATCAGGAGCGGGAACATCAGCGTCTGCTGAACGACCCAGAACATCCAATCCTGCTCCTGCACAGCCAGAGCGAGAGCATACGAGAGCGCACCGAGTCCGACGCCGAACACTCCGAGCAGGACGATCCCGAGTGCGGCGCCCGCTGCGTTGACGTCCAATCCGAGTGGTAACGCGACCAGGATGATCAGAATCGCCTGCGCGGCAAGCGGAACCATCTCCTTGCACGCCCTCCCGATCAGCAACGACGAGCGTCTGAGCGGAGTCACCAGCATGCGCTCGTGCGACCCCTGCTGCATCTCCATCAGAAGGTTGGAACCGGTCATCGTCGTTCCGAAGATCGCGATCATCACCAGTACACCGGGAATGAACCAATTCCACACGCCGTCACCGGTACCCGGGACCCCTTTGAGCAGAGGCCCGAACAACGCCAGCAGGATCAGCGGCTGAACGAGGCTGAAGATGACGCTGACCGGGTCACGCAACATCGGGCGCAGCTCACGGCCCATCACTATTGCGCTGTCTCGAACAATGTTGCCGTGCACGGTACGTGGGGCGTCGAGTGTGATTGTCATGGCAGATTCCTGTTCGTCGTAGTGGTTCTAGGGAGCGACTGCGGCGGCGCTCTCGCGCAGACTGCGGCCGGTGAGGGTGAGGAAGACGTCGTCGAGAGTCGGCCTGGTGATGTCGGCGGTGAGAGCGCGTGCACCGCGGGCATCCGCTTGACGCAACAACACCGGCAGCGTCGAATCACCCTCGCCCGCACGAATACTCACCACGTTTGCGTCGACGGCGACTTCACGAACTGTGACAAGTTGCTCGGCCACCGACGCTGCGACGCCGGCCGCCTCGGTGCTGTCGAAGGTGAGCAGAAGATGGTCTCCTGCAAGATCCGCTTTGAGTGCGGTGGCAGTGTTGTCGGCGATGACTGTGCCTTCGTCGATGACGATGACCCGCTCTGCCATCGAATCCGCTTCTTCGAGATAGTGCGTGGTCAGCACGATCGTGGTGCCCATCTCTCGCCGCAACCGGAGAATGTGGTCCCAGAGGTTGGCCCGGCTCTGCGGGTCCATCCCCGTAGTGGGTTCGTCGAGGAAAAGCAGTGGAGGGCGATGAACCAGACCCAGCGCGATATCGAGCCGCCGTCGCTGCCCGCCGGACAATGTACTGACCTTTCGAGTGCCCAGATCGGTGAGTTCGAGATCACCCAGGAGCTCGTCGGCCCGGACCTGCGAGTCACCCTTGGACATTCCGTAGCACAGACCCTGCGTCACCAACTCGTCGCGAACCCGCTGGTTATGGCCGGCGCCGTTCCCCTGACCGACGTATCCGAGGCTGGAGCGCACTTCGTTTCGTGCCGCAGCGATGTCGAAGCCTGCGATCCGCGCACTTCCGGACGTGGGCTCGAGCAAGGTGGTCAGCATGCGCAACGTCGTCGATTTTCCGGCGCCGTTCGGTCCCAGCAAGGCAACCAACTCACCCTCCGCTACGTCGAGCGTGACCCCCTTGACGGCTTCCACGAGTTTCTTACCCTGGGCGAAGTGCTTGGTGAGCGCCTTCGTCTCGATCATCGGTCTGTCGTTTCCGCGACTCATGATGTGGCCTCAATTTCTTCTCGGCTGGTCGGATGTGGACCAACCTAAAATCAATTGCGGACTCATACGGTCCTAAATGTTTGGCAGACTTCCTTCCATGAAGGAGACATCGGCTCGCCTACTGCGGTTGCTGTCACTGCTCCAGACGCGTCGAGACTGGTCCGGTGCCGAACTCGCAGACAAGCTCGCGATCACCCCGCGCACAGTGCGCCGGGACGTGGACCGCCTCCGCGATCTCGGATACCCAGTCGACGCGACGGTCGGCGTCGGCGGTGGATATCGCCTGGGAGCCGGTGCGGAAATGCCTCCGCTTCAGCTCGATGACGAAGAAGTGCTCGCGGTGGCGCTCTCTCTGCAGTCCGGGGCGACCGGATCCGTGGTCGGCATCGGCGAGGCTTCGATGCGCGCGCTCGCGAAATTACGACAGATCATGCCGTCGAGACTGCGGCACCGTCTGGAGTCCCTGTCGATCGACGTGGTGCCACGAGAGCCGGCAGCGAGCGCAGTCGATGCGTCGGTCCTGTCCGCCATCGCGTCGGTGTGCCACAACCACGAACGCCTGAGGTTCGACTACAGCACGCACGACGGGACGCAGAGCCGGCGCGAGGTGGAACCGTACCGACTCGTGAGGTCGGGAGTTCGGTGGTACCTGGTGGCCTGGGATCTCGCTCGCGAAGACTGGCGGTCGTTTCGCGTCGACAGAATGGAACCCAAGATCCCTACCGGTCCACGATTCACGCCTCGGGACCTACCGGCCGGGGGCGCAGCAGACTTCGTCTCGCGCGGTGTTGCTCGTGCCTATTCCTCCACGCGCGCAACAGTTCTACTGCATGCACCCATCGAGCAGATTGCACCCATGGTCAGTGAACAGTGGGGATCAGTGGAGTCCACCGACGAAGGCCGTTGCGTCATAGTGCTTTCGGGCACGTCCCTGCGGTCGATCGCACAGTGGCTCAGGGCCTTCGACGCCGATTTCACGGTGGTGAATCCACCTGAACTCCGTGAGGAATGCCGCACGATCGCGGCGGAAACGGCAGTGGCCGCTCAGCGGTATCTCAATGCATGACAGCACTTTCGCGCAAAATACAACAAGACCCCAACTCCGAAGAGCTGGGGTCTTGTCAGTACGTCATGCGTCGGTTGCCCGACTTACATGGACGTCTTAGACGATGGTAACGCCGGTGGCCTGCGGGCCCTTGTTGCCCTGACCGATCTCGAACGCCACGCGCTGGTTCTCCTCGAGAGTGCGGAAGCCGCCACTCTGGATCTCGGAGTAGTGAACGAAGACGTCAGCACTGCCGTCTTCGGGAGCGATGAAGCCGAACCCCTTCTCGGAGTTGAACCACTTCACGATGCCCTCTGCCATGTAAATCTCCTCTAACACAGTGTCAACAGGCAGTCGCTTCGACCGCCCGGGTCACTTACTACGACCGTTCTGAGACAAATCCGTGGAGGATGTCCAAACGCTCGCAACCTAACCATTTGCGAGCGTGGAAACACAAACACAAACACTTACGACCAACACAAGTAGACCACACATCCGCCGTGTTGTCTTCCCTGAGGCCTTCGTCACTGCCCAAGCCGTTGACAGGCATACCCCCTGGGGGTACCTTCAGATGCAGAGCGATACCTACACCGGGTATCCGTAAAATGAGTTTTCCACAATCGAGAGGATCTGCGATGACCACCGCCGAATACACCGTTTCCGGAATGACCTGCGGACACTGCGTCGGATCCGTCAAGGAAGAGATCGGCAACATCGCGGGCGTCACCGCGGTGGATGTCGAATTGGCGAGCGGACGCGTCGTCGTCACCAGCGATGCTCCCGTCTCCGCAGCCGACGTCGTCGCAGCAGTCGACGAAGCCGGCTACACAGTCGTACCAAGCTGAGTCAGCCGTGCGCACCTCGACAACACTTGCCGCCTACGCCGTAGGGTTGGTCGCCGTCTTCGGCGCCGCTCTCGGCGTGGGGGCCGCAATCGGAAGCCCGATAGACATGTCCACCACCCAGCACAGCACCCACGAATCAACCACCGAATCGATGCCAGGCATGGATTCCGCAACACCCGCAGGACTCGAAGTCTCCTCCGGCGGATACACACTCACCGAAGTGACCGCACCCGGTCGGGCCGGGGAGCAGGGAACGTTGGCCTTCCGGATTCTCGACGGCAACAACGCACCCGTCGTCGATTTCGACCTCCTGCACGAGAAGAAGCTCCACCTCATCGTCGTCCGAAACGACACGAGCGAATTTCGCCACGTACATCCTTCACTCGCCGCTGACGGCACCTGGTCGATCGACTGGACCTGGCCCGTCGCCGGCACCTACCGGGTGTTCGCGGACTTCGATCCCACCGACGGCACCCAACTGACACTCGGCCGAAACTTCGACGTGGCAGGCGAATTCACTCCTGCGCCGTTGCCGGCGAAGAGCGCGACCGCAACTGTCGACGGATACACCGTGACTCTCGACGGTGATCTGAGCACTGCCGGCGGCCCGATCACGCTGAGCGTTGCTCGCGACGGAGCCCCGGTCACCGATCTCGACCCGTACCTCGGCGCCTACGGTCACCTTGTGGCTCTGCGCACCGGCGACCTCGCCTATCTGCACGTGCACCCCGAGGGTGAGCCGGGCGACGGCGTCACAGCTCCTGGTCCGGACATTTCCTTCCACGCGCAGGCGCCGAGCGAAGGCACCTACCGCCTGTTCCTCGACTTCCAGCACAAGGGTGTGGTTCGCACCGCCGAATTCACCGTTGATGCAGGCACTTCCACAGCTTCAGTTCCAGACAATCACGAGGGAGGGCACTGATGACGTCACCGACTGCGGTCGACAATGCTGCCAACTCGAGCAGCGTCGAACTCGCGATCACCGGGATGACCTGCGCCTCCTGTGCGTCACGAATCGAGAAGAAACTCAACAAGATCGACGGCGTCACGGCCACCGTCAACTACGCGACGGAAAAGGCCAAGGTCACCTTCCCGGACGGGGTACCCGTCGAGGAGTTGGTGGCTGCCGTCGAGAACGCCGGCTACGCCGCCGCGCTCCCCAAGCCGCCCAGCTCGACTGACACCGTCGACCCGGATGCGGAAACACCGCAGGATCGCGATCTGCGCGAGCTTCGCGCGCGCCTGATCATCTCGACCCTTCTCTCCGTCCCGGTCATCGCGATGGCGATGATTCCCGCGCTCCAGTTCGACAACTGGCAGTGGCTCTCCCTCACGCTGGCCGCACCGGTCATCGTGTGGGCAGCCCTGCCCTTCCACCGGGCCGCCTGGGTCAACCTGCGTCACGGCGCCGCCACGATGGACACGCTCATCTCCCTGGGCACCATCTCGGCGTTCATCTGGTCCCTCTACGCACTGTTCTTCGGCACCGCGGGCGAAGCGGGGATGAAACACGCGTTCAGACTCACGGTCGACCGGATGGACGGCAGCGCCAACATCTACCTCGAGGTTGCCGCGGGCGTCATCACGTTCGTGCTGGCCGGACGCTACTTCGAGCACAAGTCCAAGCGCACGTCCGGGGCCGCACTACGCGCGCTCATGGAACTCGGCGCGAAAGACGTCGCGGTATTGCGAAACGGTGTGGAAGTACGAATCCCCGCCGAAGAACTGACAGCGGGCGACTCCTTCATCGTTCGGCCCGGCGAGAAGATCGCCACCGACGGCATCATCGTCGAAGGCCACTCAGCCGTCGACATGAGCATGTTGACCGGCGAATCCGTGCCGGAGGAAGTCGGTGTCGGGGACACTGTCGTCGGCGCAACCGTCAACGTCGGCGGAACCTTGACCGTCGAGGCAACCCGCGTCGGGAGCGACACCCAACTCGCCCAGATGGCGGCACTGGTCGAAGACGCACAGAACGGCAAGGCCGAAGTTCAGCGCCTCGCCGATCGAATCGCCGGCATCTTCGTACCGGTCGTCATCGCGATTGCCGTTGCGACCCTGGGCTACTGGCTCGGCACCGGCAACCCCATCGAGATGGCCTTCACCGCTGCTGTCGCCGTGCTGATCATCGCGTGCCCGTGTGCCCTCGGATTGGCAACGCCCACAGCCCTGTTGGTGGGCACCGGCCGCGGAGCCCAGATGGGAATCCTGATCAAGGGTCCCGAGGTACTCGAATCGACCCGGGCAGTCGACACCGTCGTGCTCGACAAGACGGGAACCGTCACTACCGGTCAAATGACATTGCTCGACACCGTGGTCGGCGAAGGTACAACCGTCGACGAGGTGCTTCGGCTGGCCGGCGCCCTCGAACATCGCTCCGAGCACCCCATCGCAGCAGCAATCGCGAAGGGCGCGACCGAAGTCGTGGGCGAGTTGCCTTCGGTCGAGGACTTCGTGAACGTCGCCGGACGCGGCGTGCAGGGAATGGTCGACGGTCATGCCGTTGTCGCCGGCCGAGACGCACTGCTGGCCGACTGGTCGATGCCGTTGCCGGAAAATCTCCGTGAGGCGAAAGCTGAAGCAGAGAAGGCCGGGCGGACCGCAATCGCGGTGGGCTGGGACGGCCAGGCACGGGGCGTCCTCGTGATCGCCGACGCGGTCAAGGACACAAGTGCCGAAGCAATCGCGCAGTTGAAGGCACTCGGCCTGGAACCGGTCCTGCTGACCGGCGACAACGCCACTGTTGCCCGCACCGTGGCGGATCAGGTCGGGATCAGCACCGTCTTCGCCGAGGTCATGCCGGCCGACAAGGTCGACGCCGTCAAGAAACTGCAGGCGGAAGGACGCGTCGTGGCCATGGTCGGCGACGGCGTGAACGACGCGGCAGCCCTCGCTCAGGCAGATCTGGGTCTGGCAATGGGCACGGGCACCGACGTTGCAATCGAGGCCAGCGACATCACCCTGGTGCGCGGTGACCTGCGGTCGGCAGCCGATGCAATTCGGCTGTCCCGCAAGACGCTCAAGACCATCAAGGGCAACCTGTTCTGGGCTTTCGCCTACAACACGGCTGCGATCCCGCTGGCCGCGGCCGGCCTACTCAACCCGATGCTCGCCGGTGCCGCAATGGCATTCAGCAGTGTGTTCGTGGTGAGCAACAGCCTGAGGTTGCGGCGGTTCAAATAGGGGGCAAGCCCCCTGTGCGCGGTTAGGGAGTCCCTGCACTCCTTAACCGCGCACGGGGCTATTCGCCTCCAGCCAGCCGAACGAAGGCTGCCGCGTCGAGCATCTCGCCACGCGTCTGTGGCTCGATACCGGCAGCGAGGAGCCGTCGTTCGGCTTCGGCGGGCGAACCTGCCCAACCACTGAGCGCGGCACGCAAAGTCTTGCGGCGCTGCGCGAATGCGGCGTCGATAGCCGCGAAAACCTGCTTGCGGTGCTTCTCGTCCATCGGCCACGGCGGCTCCGCGTACCGGTCGATACGAACCAGACCGGATTCGACCTTGGGCACCGGCCAGAAGACGTTGCGTCCGACGGCACCCGCGCGGCGAACCTCGCCGAAGAAGTTGGCCTTGACGCTGGGAACACCGTAGATCTTGCTCCCCGGATCAGCCGCCAGGCGATCGGCGACCTCGGCCTGCACCATCACGAGTGCGGTCCGCAAACTCGGCAACGAAGCGAACAGGTGCAGCAACACCGGCACCGCGACGTTGTACGGCAGGTTCGCGACCAGCGCGGTCGGCTCGCCGGGAATCTGTGAAGGCAACACACGCATCGCGTCCGCTTCGACGACGGTCAGGCGATCGGCCAACTCCGGCGCTCGCTCGGCCACCGTCTTCGGCAGGCGAGCCGCGAGGTTGGGATCGATCTCGACCGCGATGACCCGATCGACCACGTCCATCAGCGCCATCGTCAGCGAACCGAGACCAGGCCCGACCTCGAGAACGACGTCGTCACGAGTGACGCCTGCCGTGGTGACGATGCGCCGCACGGTATTGGCGTCGTGAACGAAGTTCTGCCCCAACTGTTTCGTGGGCCGAACACCGAATTCCTCGGCAAGAGCGCGCACCTCGACCGGACCGAGCAGGGCTGCCTGCCCGCGCGGAGTAGCGATGGGTTCGTTCGATTGTTCGGCGTCTGACACCAGTAGAACTTATCCCAGTCCGAGGCGACCCGAGCACGACGGCCATGCGCCCCAGCCCTGAGTGCGCTGCGTTTGCGTCGCGATCGCGATCTGTTCTTCACGGGTTGCGAGGTCGGCACGAGGCGCATACTTCAACCCGCCCTGCCGTTCCCAGGTGTTCTGATCGAACTGCACGCCGCCGTAGAAACCGTTGCCGGTGTTGATAGCCCAGTTGCCGGTGGCTTCGCACTGTGCAAGCGCATCCCACGTCGCACCGTTCTCCACCGGCGGCACCTCGGTGCCCGGCTTCGTTCCGACACGCACGACCTGCGGCTGCGCCGGTGTGGTGATCGTCTCCGATACCTGTGTACGTCCGGCCTCGACACCGTTGACGAGATTCACGGCGAACGTCACGTCACGCACGCCTGGAACCCCCGGGTTCTCGACGATCGTCCGGCTCTGGTTCATCGTCGGATCCTCGATGCGCTGATCCGGCGGATCGAGCGGCAAGGTCTCGACTTTGTTCTCGGTGCGGTTGCGCGTCACCGTGACCTCGAGGCCCTCGGTCAGCGGAGCGTCGGCAGCCGGAACCACGGTGTCCGACTGCTCGAGCGGGGTGCCGTTGGCGGTGAGGAACTCCCCGACCGTGGGCGCTGCGATACGCACGTCTGCTGCTGCGTTTGCGCCGTCGACCAGTTTTGCGACGACCGGTGTCAGGACATCGAGAGCAGCGCCGTCGAGCGGAAGACGCTGCGAGCGCGACGCCGACACGTGCACATCCGCCGCGACGTCCAACTGCTTGAGCGCGTCGTCGACGGTCAAGGCAGTGGTCCAGAGCTTCTGCGGCTGACCGTCGACCGTCAGCGTGATCTCACGAGCGCGACGGAGCACTACGGTGTCGCCGTCGGACAGTGACGCGTCGGCCGCGGGAGCAACTGCGTCCTTGTCACCGATCGGGTAACCCGCATCCTCGAGAGCGCCGTCGACGTTGGTCGACATGGTGCTCAGGCGGATCTGTTCACCGTCGACGTCGAGGGTGATGGTCTTGTGCCGGACGACGGCCAGAACGCCACCCACGAGAACCGTCAGGAGAAGCGCGGCGATCACCGAGTACAACAACGGCGACCTGGTCGAGTTGATCTTGGCGAACGGTGACATGGGTTCCTGAGTTCTGTGTGGAGTGAGGCCGCGTCAGCGCAGGCCCAATTTGCTGGTGCAGGACGGCCACGCACCCCAGCCCTGACCGGCGCGGACCTTCTCGCCGATCGCGATCTGCTGTTCACGTGATGCGAGGTCGGCGCGAGCTGCGTACTGACCACCGCCGAATGCTTCCCAGGTGCTCTGGGTGAACTGAAGTCCTCCGTAGAAACCGTTGCCGGTGTTGATGGCCCAGTTTCCGGTCGCTTCACACTGCGCAATGGAGTCCCACGTCGACGCGTTGGAAACGGCAGGAGCGGAAGCCTGCTTGGTACCGACCTTCACCACTGCTGCGACGGGTTCCTTGATCACGGTCGCGGACAGTTCGGTTCGCCCGGCCTCGACGCCGTTGACGGTCTTGACCTCGACGGTGGCCGTGCGCTCACCCGGAACACCCGGGTTCTCGACGACGGTCTTGTCCTTCTCGAGCTCGGGGTCTTCGACCTTGTTCTCCGGCGGCGCGATCGGCTGCGTCTCGACGCGGGTGTCCGTGCGATCGCGGGTGACCTGGATGGTCAGGCCGTTGGTAACGGGTGTGTCAGCGGTGGGAACAACCGAGTCGGCCTGCTCGAGCGGCGCATTCTTGGCCGCGAGAAGATCACCGACGGTCACGGCGGCGAGCTTGATCTCCGCCGCGGGAGCGCCACCGTCGCTGACGCTGACGGTCTTCGGGCTGACGACGTCGAGCTCGGTACGTTCGAGGGGCAGACGATGCGAGCGCGAAGCCGAGACTGCGAAGTCGTCGGAAACATCTACCTGCTTGAGTGCCTCGTCGACCGTCAATGCGGTGGTCCAGATTGTGGTCGGCTGACCGTCGACGGTCAGAGCCAACTCACGGGCACGGCGCAAAACGACGGTATCGCCGTCGGACAGGGAGGAATCGGCGCTGGGTGCGAGAGCATCCTTGGGATCGACCGGGTATCCGGCGTCCTCGAGGGCGGTACCGACGCTGCTCGACATCGTGGACAGCGAGATCATGTCGCCGTCGACGTCGAGGGTGATCGTCTTGTGCCGAACCACGGCGAGCGCACCTCCGACGATGAGCGTCAGAAGCAACGCACCCACCACTGAATAGAGAAGTGGTGACTTCGTGGAGTTGATCTTGGCAAAAGGCGACACAGGAAATCCCAAGGCAGACGACGTTCGATCACAATACGGTAACGACCGAGCGTTGCATCGGCAACCAAATCACAACGAAATGCGACTTTTGTCACGGAACGGCAACGGCGTGTCGTGTGTTCCGCACTTTCCGGCTCCGATACCCGTGTATCGATTCAGCTCTGGGCGCAGTATGTTCTCGTCTGGTTCAAAGCAGTCCGGCGATCCCGGGCGCGACAGAAGAAAGCTGGGCGATAGTGCGAAGAAGATTCGACAGACCACGTAATGCCAGGTGGCCGATCCTGGCCATCCTGCTGGCGCTGATCGCAGCGCTGTTCGCCCCAGGAATAGCGAGCGCGCAACCCGGACGCACCTACACGATCGCCACCGATCTGACATTCGCCCCGTTCGAATTCGAGAACGAAGACGGCAAACTCGTCGGCATCGACATCGACCTGCTCAACGCGATCGCCGAGGACCAAGGTTTCAAGGTCGACATCAAGCAGCTCGGCTTCGACGCTGCGCTTCAGGCCGTGCAGGCGGGACAGGCCGACGGCGTCATCGCCGGCATGTCCATCACCGACGCCCGCAAGCAGGTGTTCGACTTCTCCGACCCGTACTTCGAGTCCGGCGTCCAGATGGCAGTTCTCGAGACCGACAACGACGTGAAGTCGTACGAAGACCTGAAAGGCAAGCGCGTCGCCGTCAAGAACGGCACCGAGGGCGCCAGCTTCGCAGAGTCCATCAAGGACCAATACGGCTTCACCACAGTCTATTTCGCCGACTCCGCCAGCATGTACGACGAGGTCCGCACCGGAAACTCCGTCGCAGTCTTCGACGACTACCCCGTCCTCGCCTACGGCATCACCCAGGGCAACGGCCTCAAGACGGTCACCGAAAAAGAGGTGGGCGCGAGCTACGGCTTCGCAGTCAACAAGGGCCAGAACGCCGAACTGCTCCAGATGTTCAACGCCGGTCTGCAGAACCTGCGCGACGACGGCCAGTACGACGAGATCGTCTCGACCTACCTCGGCCAGGGCGCATCGACGTCGGACAACTCGATCATCGGCTTGATCAAAAGCACCTACCCCCAACTCCTCAAAGGTCTGTGGCTGACGATCGTTCTCTCGGTCGTCTCGATCGCGATCGCTCTGGTTCTCGGTGCAATCTTCGGCCTCTGCCGCGTATCGACCAACGTGTTCGTCCGCGGAATAGGCACGACCTACGTCGACATCTTCCGCGGCACACCGCTGTTGGTGCAGGCATTCTTCATCTACTTCGGCATCCCGGCAGCCCTGCATTTCCAGATGTCCGCCTTCACCGCAGGCATCATCACGCTCTCGCTCAACGCCGGCGCGTACATGGCTGAAATCGTCCGCGGCGGCATCCTGTCCGTCGACAAGGGACAGATGGAAGCGTCACGAAGCCTGGGCATCAGCTACATGAAGTCGATGCGAAAAGTCATCATGCCGCAGGCAATTCGCACGATGATCCCGTCGTACATCAACCAGTTCGTCATCACCCTCAAGGACACGTCGATCCTGTCGGTCATCGGACTCGCCGAGCTCACTCAGACAGGGCGCATCATCATCGCGCGCAACTTCCAGTCGTTCAACATGTGGCTGATCATCGGCGTCATGTACTTCATCATCATCATGGCGCTCACCAAGCTGTCGAACCGCCTCGAGAAGAGGATCAACAAGTGACCGAAACAGCCGTCAACATGGGCAAGTCAGACACCGAGGTCAAGATTTCGGTCAAGGGACTGAAGAAGTCCTTCGGCGACAACGAGGTTCTCAAAGGCCTCGACGTCGACATCAAGAGCGGTGAAGTGGTCTGCGTCATCGGACCTTCCGGTTCGGGCAAGTCCACCTTCCTTCGTTGCCTCAACCGCCTCGAAGACATCACCGCCGGATCCGTGCGCGTCGACCAGTTCGACCTCACGAACAAGGACGTCGACATCGACAAGGTTCGCCAGCACATCGGGATGGTGTTCCAGCACTTCAACCTGTTCCCCCACATGAGCGTCGTCGAAAACGTGATGCTCGCTCCGGTACAGACCGGGCGATCGACCAAGGAACAGGCCCGCGAGATCGCCGTCAAACTGCTCGGCCAGGTCGGCCTCGCAGAGAAGGCAGATGCCAAGCCCGCCAGCCTGTCCGGTGGGCAGAAGCAACGTGTCGCCATCGCCCGCGCGCTGGCCATGAGCCCGGACATCATGCTGTTCGACGAGGCCACCAGCGCCCTCGACCCGGAGATGGTGGGTGAGGTTCTGCAGGTGCTGCGCGACCTCGCCGAGCAGGGCATGACCATGGTCGTCGTGACCCACGAGATGGGCTTCGCCCGTGAGGTTTCCGATCGCGTCATCTTCATGGCCGACGGATACATCGTCGAAGAAGGTAAGCCGGAGAGCCTGTTCGGCAACCCCCAGCAGCAGCGCACCCAGGACTTCCTGGCGAAGGTTCTCTAGGGCCAACCCCCCTGTGCGCCTTTTCGGTAGTGGGGACTACCGGAAAGGCGCACGGGCGGTGGCCAATTCGACGACCAGTCCGGTCTCCATCCGATTCTGCGGCTCGAAGTCGAAGTCGCCGAACCTGCGGAACCACCGAGGACTGGCGTCGACCCTTCGATATGTCTCGCTGTCTTCGACGGGTAACCACATCTTCGGGTTTCCGACTTCCACGTAGCTGGTGGTCTCCACCAGAATCCCGAGGACTACGCCGGCGGTCTGGACTCCTGATGCCGGCATCCCGCCGTGAACCCAACCGTCGAACTCGTCGACCCGCGATCGCGGTGTCAATGTCCACGAGCATGGTTCACCGACTACAGGAAACGGACCGCAGCACTCGACTTCGACCGCGTCGACATGAACGCTGACAATCCGGACCGAAGAGTCGACGGGCGTCGGCTCAGTGAAGCTGTGCCCCTTCATCCCCTCGCAAGAACAGCAAGCTCGACGACAACGGCCGTCTCCATCCAGCCACGACGACCGGCAACCAGTGATGACATGCCGCGAAAAGACCGTGGGACCTTCTCGACTCTAACAAGATCGATGCTCCCCGGCACCAACACCCAGCGCCCGGACCCTTGTTCGAGAAATTCACCGCGCTCGAGCCGAATCGAACGAACGATCCCGGACGTAGGTTCCACCTCGTCGGGATAGATTCCCCCATGAACCGACCCGTCGAACCACCGCGACTTCTGAATCGGGTGCAAAGCCCACGAAGATTTTTCGCCGACCACCGGCAACGGTGCACAGCACTCGAATTCCCACGTTTCGATGCGGACTGTGACCACGTTGTAGTCATCCATCTGAATACTCCGCGCAGTAGACGAACCGGGACACGACGGTCCCGGGCGCGGAGTTACCTGTCAGACCACAATAGCGTCAGAGCTTGTACACGCGCTCCGCTGTCGCCGTGGACGCTGCGGCCAGCGCCTGCGGATCCTCGCCGCGGATGTCCGCGAGTGCACGCACCGTGTACGGCAGGCAGTACGACTCGTTGGGGGCGCCGCGGAACGGGTGCGGCGTCAAGAACGGCGCGTCCGTCTCGACGATCAGCTGATCCGAGGGCACCAACAGCGCGGCCTCACGCAGCGCCTTCGCATTCTTGAAACTCACGGTCCCCGAGAAACTCAACACGTAGCCCGCGTCGATGCATGCACGGGCCATCTCCGAATCGGAGGAGAAGCAGTGGAAGACCACGGTCTCCGGCGCGCCTTCCTCGTGCAGCACCCGCAGCAAATCCTGATCGGCTTCGCGATTGTGAATCATCAGCGTCTTACCGAGACGCTTCGCCAGATCGATGTGCCACCGGAAACCGTCGACCTGCTCCTCGATGGTGGCGCACCCCTCGAGCTTGCCGGGCCAGTAGAGGTCGAGCCCCGTCTCCCCCACGGCAACGACTCGTGGATCGGCCGCCAACCGCTCGATCTCGGCTCGCGTGCCGGCGTCGAGAACGTTTGCCCTGGTCGGATGGATTGCGACGGCTGCGTAGACTCTCGAATCCCAATGAGCCGCTTCGACTGCAAATCGCGCGGCATCAAGGTCGTCGGCCACCGTGACGACTCGTCCGACGCCGACGGCCTCGGCTCGATCGACTATTTCGGCCACGGTCACAGCGTCGTGCGCACCACACGCGTCGAGGTGCGTATGGGCGTCGATCAGAGGCGACAAGGGCTCAGGGGCATCGGGGGCGGGACGGTCTTTGCTCACGCCCGATAGAGTAAGCGCACCATGACTGTGCCTGCCTCACCCTCCCAGACCCCGCGCCCGGACTCCGCCGCCCAGGAAGGCGCGGAACGACCGCCGTTCTACATCACGACAGCGATCGCGTATCCCAACGGCGCTCCGCACATCGGCCACGCGTACGAGTACATCTCCTCGGACGCGCTCGCCCGCTTCAAGCGGTTGGACGGACATGAAGTGTTCTTCATGACCGGCACCGACGAGCACGGTCTGAAGATGCAGCAGACAGCGATCAAAGAGGGCATCGACGTCCGCGAACTCGCGGCTCGGAACTCCGACGTGTTCCAGAACCTCGACAAGGTCCTGAACATCTCGTACGACCGGTTCATCCGCACCACCGACGCGGATCATCAGGTGGCCAGCAAGGCGATCTGGGAGAAGATGGCCGCATCGGGCGACATCTACCTCGACACGTACTCGGGGTGGTACTCGGTTCGTGACGAGGCTTTCTACACCGAAGCCGAGACCACACTGCTGGAGGACGGCACACGTCAGTCCACCGAGACCGGCACGCCCGTGGAGTGGACCGAGGAGTCGAACTACACCTTCCGACTCTCGGCATACGAGGACCGCCTCCTCGCGCTGTACGAAGAGCATCCCGAGTTCATCGCCCCCACGACGCGCCGCAACGAGATCGTCAGCTTCGTCAAGGGCGGCCTCAAGGACCTGTCGATCTCACGCACCACGTTCGACTGGGGCGTCGAGGTTCCCGGCGACTCCGACCACGTCATGTACGTCTGGGTCGACGCGCTCACCAACTACCTGACCGGCGTGGGTTACCCGAACGTCGACTCGGCGGAGTTCGAGAAGTTCTGGCCCGCGAGCCTGCACATCATCGGCAAGGACATCACGCGGTTCCACACCGTGTACTGGCCGGCGTTCCTCATGTCTGCGGGCATCGAACTACCGGAGCGGGTCTTCGTCCACGGGTTCTTGTACAACAAGGGCGAGAAGATGTCGAAGTCCGTCGGCAACGTCGTCGACCCCATCGCGATGGTCGATCAGTACGGCCTCGACGCGGTCCGTTTCTTCCTGCTCCGCGAGATTTCGTACGGCCAGGACGGCAGCTACAGCCACGAAGCAATCGTGACACGTATGAACGCAGACCTGTCCAATGAACTGGGCAACCTCGCGCAGCGTTCACTGACGATGGTCGCGAAGAACTGCGACGCCCAGGTCCCCACCCCCGGCGAGTTCACCGAGGACGACCTGGCGATGCTGGCGTCGGCGGACGCCTTGCTTGCCAAGTGCCGCAGCGAGTTCGACGTGCAGGCTCTGCACCTCGCGTTGGAAGCCATCTGGGGCGTTCTCGGCGAGACCAACCGGTACTTCTCCAAGCAGGAACCGTGGGTTCTGCGCAAGACCGATCCCGCACGCATGGCGACGGTTCTGTACGTGACGCTCGAAGTGGTCCGCATTGTCGGGCTTCTCGTTCAGCCGGTGATGCCCGACGCCGCGTCGCGAATCCTCGACCTGCTCGGCCAGAGCGAAGAGAACCGTCAGTTCGCCGACATTGCGGTTCGCATCGACGCGAACCGGAAACTGCCTGCTCCGGCGCCAGTTTTTCCCCGCTTCGTCGAAGAATGAGCTAGGCGAGAGTGCCGCACGTGGGGTCCGCGATATCCGATTACAGGCGGATGTGTCGGACCCCACGTGCACACTCCAGCCATGACGACGAATAGAACATACATTCGAACCAGCGCTTCGGCGCAGACACTGCCATGGAACGGAGCACGGGTGTCCACTCAGGAGGTCAGCCCTCAATCCGTTTCCGCGGCGCGAGATCTCGTTTCCGAACTGTCCGCGGCGTACGACCGCGGATGGCAGCCGGCGGATCTGATTCATCTGGCGCGCCGAAGCAAAGACGCGTCCGACGCCGATCTCGCGGCCACCACCATCCTGTTCGACGCGAAGGCGTCGCGCGCCTCCGATCGCGCACCGCTCGAATGGGTGGGGCAGTTGCAGACGATCGGCGAGCAGTATCCGAAGTCTCGGCACATCGCTTCTCGAATCACCGTGGACGACGACGTTTTTCGCTCCCTCGCGGCCGGCCTCTTGTTCCAGGATCCATACTTCCTCGTTTCGCAGATCGTCGACGTCGCGCGATCGTGGATGCGCCTGCCTCAGTGGACGATATTGCTCGCGCCACCGTCCATCTGGCCGTCGCAACGCACCGACACCAGCTATGCCGGCGTCGGTGATACCGAGGTCGACGCCAAGGTACTCAAGCGAATTCGTGGGCTGCTCGCCAAAGCGGAAGCCACCAACTTCGCCGAAGAAGCCGAGATTTTCACCGCGAAGGCACAGGAGTTGATGACTCGATACGCGATCGATTCCGCGCTGCTCCACAGTCGCGCCGGGGTCACCGACACGTCCGTGAATGCCCGACGCATTCACATCGAGAACCCGTACGTGAAGGAAAAAGTTCACCTCCTGACCGAGATCGGTGAATCGAATCGAGTCAGGACGGTCTGGTTCAGCGACATCGCACTCGCGACCGTCGTCGGCACTCCGGTCGACCTTCAGCAAGTCGACATGCTGTTCACTTCCCTGCTCGTACAGGCAACCCGTGCAATGCAATTCGCCGACTCGAGCAATCGGGGTGGCTCACGCACCACCTCGTTCCGAAAGGGCTTCCTGGCCGGGTTCGCCAGCCGAATCGGACACCGCCTACGCGACGCCGGCACCAAAGCCACGGCCGAAGCGGCCGACGCGGCATCGATGGACGTCGCGGACCTTCTGCCGATTCTCGCCACCACATCCGAGGCTGTCGACGCCGAGTTCGATCGATTGTTCCCGACAACCCGCACGACTCGCGGACGGTCCGTCGACGCCGAAGGCTGGCACGCCGGCCAAGCCGCGGCCGACGACGCCAACCTCCGTCCCGGTGCGCCTGCAGTGCACCGCTCCCGCTAGTCCTTTCGAGAGGCCAGGACCGTCTCGTACAACTCACGCTTGGAGACGCCAGCCGTTGCGACCAGAGCACACGCGTCCTTCAAGCGCGCTCCCCCCTCGACCAACCGTTCCACCTCGTCGACAAGATCGGCAGGATCAGATGCCACCAACACGGCGCCTTCGAGCACCACCGTGATCTCGCCGCGAACACCCTCGGCCGCCCAGGCAGCTAACTCTCCGAGAGTGCCGCGCTTCACTTCCTCGTAGGTCTTGGTCAATTCCCGGCACACGGCCGCGCGGCGATTCGGTCCGAGGACGTCCACCGCATCTGCGAGGCAATCGGCAAGGCGATGGGGTGCTTCGAAGAAGACGCATGCTCGCTGCTCTGTTGCCAAGGCAGAGAGCCACGTCTTGCGCTGCCCCTGCTTACGCGGCGGGAACCCGTCGAAGCAGAACCGCTCCACGGGCAAGCCCGAGAGCGCGAGCGCCGTCGTCACCGCCGACGGACCAGGGAGGCACGTTATCGCGAGGTTCTCGGCTACGCACGCGGCAACTAGGCGATACCCGGGATCACTGACCGACGGCATGCCTGCATCCGTGACCAGCAGGACGGTCTTGCCCTCGGCCACATCTGCGACCAGCGCGGGCAGCCGCGAAATCTCGACCTGATCGTAGAAACTGACGATCTTTCCGGTGATGGTGACGTCGAGCGCGGACGCCAGAGACTTGGTGCGTCGTGTGTCCTCCGCAGCGACGACGTCGGCGGTTGCGAGAGCAGACCGAAGACGCGGGGATGCGTCACCGACATCTCCCATGGGTGTTGCGGCGAGTACCAAACGACCAGTCATACCTGACAGCCTACGATTGCCAGGTGACTGTGCAGACGGACGAGCGGCCGACGCCCGCCACGAGCGATCGGGTAGTGCGTAGTCCCGGCCCGCTGGTACCGGATCCTGATTTCGGACCGACAGACAGATTGCGCGGCTGGATCGTCACCGCTTTCATCACCGCCGTCGCAGCGATCACCCGCTTCACGATGCTCGCCTACCCGACCGACGCGGGCACACCGGTCTTCGACGAGAAGCACTACGTTCCGCAGGGTTGGCAGGTCCTCACCGGCGGAGGCATCGAAGACAATCCCGGTTACGGGTTGGTGGTTCACCCGCCGATCGGCAAGCAGATGATCGCGATCGGCGAAGCACTCTTCGGTTACAACGGTTGGGGGTGGCGCTTCTCGTCGGCCCTGGTCGGAACGCTGATGGTCTTGCTGATCATCCGCATCGTGCGCCGCATGACGCGGTCGACGCTCATCGGCGCCATTGCCGGAATCCTGCTCATCGTGGACGGCGTCACCTTCGTCTCCTCACGCCTCGGGATGCTCGACATCTTTCTGGCATTCTTCGTCCTTGCGGCGCTCGGATGCCTGGTGGTCGATCGCGACCAAGTCCGCGAACGAATGGCGAAGGTGTACGACGAGGGCCGCATCGGCGATTCTGTCTGGGGTCCACGGCTGGGTTTCCGGTGGTGGAGGTTCGGCGCCGGCATCCTGCTCGGCCTGGCCTGCGGAACCAAGTGGTCCGGCATGTACTTCATTCTCTTCTTCGGGTTGCTCAGTGTTGCCTTCGACCTGTCGGCGCGCCGCGCATACCGTGTTCAGCGCCCCTGGGTCGGCACCGCCGTTCGCGACATCGGTCCAGCTCTGTATGCGCTGGTGATCATTCCGCTGGGTGTGTACCTCGCGAGCTACTGGGCCTGGTTCACCAGCGAGACCGGCGTCGACCGTCATGCCGTCGGCAACGAGATCGGTGAGGGCGGTACGTGGAGTTTCATCCCGTCTGCGCTGCGCTCACTCTGGTACTACAGCGGAAACGTTCTGCAGTTCCATGCCGGTCTGACCAACTCCGCCGGAAACCACCACCCGTGGGAGTCGAAACCGTGGACGTGGCCGATGGGGCTACGGCCGATGCTCTATTACTATGCCGACGGCGAGCAGGTCACCGGTTGCGGGGCCGCCAGCTGCGTCAAGGCAGTCATGCTGATCGGCACACCGGCAATGTGGTGGCTGGCGCTACCGATGTTGGCGTGGGCGATCTGGCAGACGTTCGTGCGCCGTGACTGGCGATACGCGGTGGTCCTGACGGGTTACGGCGCCGCTTACCTTCCGTGGTTCGCGACGCTCGACCGCCAGATGTACTACTTCTACGCCGTTGCGCTCGCCCCGTTCATGGTCATGGGATTCGCGCTGGTCCTCGGCGACGTTCTGGGCAAGGCGAGCGCGTCCGTCGAGCGTCGTACCACCGGACTTCTTGCAGTCAGTCTGTACATCGGTCTGGTCGTGGCCAACTTCGTCTACCTCTGGCCGATACTCACAGCCATGCCGATCACGCCCGAATCGTGGCAGAACCATTTGTGGTTGCCGAGCTGGAAATAGGGGGACAAACGAAGGAGGCACCGAACCGGGTTCGGTGCCTCCTTCGTTTCACGATTACTCCGCCGGTTTGCCGACGCGGCGCCCCCGCCGCGGGCGTAAGAGGGCACGTTTCTGTTCCTTCGCCGCAACGATGATCGGGTCGTGCGAAAGATCCTTGTACAGCGAGAAGCACAGGCCGATCATGACCAGCACGAACGGCGCCGCCGCGATGATCGTCATCGTCTGCAAGCCGTCGAGCGCTTCGGAACCACCGGTCCAGAGCAGAAGTGCTGCGACGCCACCGGTCAACATGCCCCAGAAGACCACGACCCAGCGACTCGGTTCGAGTGTTCCGCGTTGTGAGAGCGTCCCCATCACCATCGACGCAGCGTCGGCGCCGGAGACGAAGAATACCGCGACGAGCAGCATGACCAGGACGGTCGTGACACCGGCAAGCGGCAGATTGTCGAGCATGCCGAACAGTTGAGCCTCTTCCGAGCCTCTGCCGGACAAGCCGATTCCGTCGCGTTCCTCGCCGATACCCGCGCCTCCGAAGATCGCGAACCAGAGCAAGCTGACAGTCGTGGGAACGGCGATGACGCCGACGATGAATTGGCGGATCGTGCGGCCGCGGCTGATGCGCGCCAGGAACATGCCGACGAACGGCGTCCAGGACACCCACCATGCCCAGTAGAAGATCGTCCACGACGAAAGCCACGCGCCCGTTTCAGGATTCGACGATGCACCCGTGCGGGCGGACATCTGGGCAAGGTCGGAAACGTAAGCACCGATGGTCGTCGGGAGCAGATTGAGAATCAGCACGGTCGGCCCGAGAACGAACACGAACAGGGCCAAGATCAGCGCGAGCACCATGTTGATGTTGGACAACCACTGAATTCCCTTGGCCACACCGGAAACTGCCGACGCGACGAACGCCAGGGTCAGTACCGCAACGATGGCCACGAGCAGGAATACACCGGCTTCTTCCATCCAGCCGACTACCTCGAAACCGGAGCCGATCTGAAGTGCGCCGAGCCCCAAAGATGCTGCGGTACCGAAAAGTGTGGCGAAGATCGCCAGGATGTCGATGACCTTGCCGATCGGCCCTTCGGCTTTGCGACCGAGCAAGGGGATGAAGGCCGAACTGAACAGTTGCTTGCGTCCTCGGCGATACGACCCGTACGCAATGGCAAGGCCCACAACGGCATACATCGCCCAAGGATGAAGACCCCAGTGAAACATGGTGGTGGCCATGGCAGTTCCGACGCCACCGTCGGTGCCGGGAGGCGGAGTCACGTAGTGCGCCAGCGGTTCCGCGACACCGAAGAACATCAGGCCGATACCCATGCCGGCGCTGAACATCATGGCGATCCAGCTGACGGTACGGAACTCGGGCTTCTCGCCGTCTTTGCCCAGCGGAATGTCGCCGAATCGACTGACGGCAAGGTAGATGGAGAACAGCACGAAGGCCGAAGCCGCAAGCACGAAGAGCCAACCGATGTTGGTCACCAGCCAGTTGAGAACACTTCCGGTTACCGAATCGAGGTTGTCGGGAGCTACGAGACCCCATACGACGATTGCCGACACGGCTGCAGCCGCGACGGAAAACACCACGTAGTCGGTCCGAACGCCTACCCGAGTAAAGCCCGTCTCCGGGCGCTCTTCGTTGGCCCCGGAATCTTGTTCGGATCGATCAGATTTCGTCACCATAGATGACTACGTTCGTCACTTTGTGGGCCAAAAGCAAGCCGGAAGGCGGGCTCAACGTCCGTTGAGCCCGCCTTCTCACCCCGATCAAGCTGGGGTTTTAACCCAACCGTTGCCCTTGCCGATCAATCCGTCGATACTGATGCGTCCTGCGCCCATCACGGCGATCAAGAGCGATCCGACACCGAGTGCGACGACGAGTTCGTAGCCGCCGTTGTCGATGAAGACACCCTTGTCCGCGTGCACGATGAAGAACGCGCCGACCATGTCGAGGAACAGCAGCGCTCCGACGAGCGGGGTCAGCAGACCTGCGATGAGCAGGATGCCGCCGCCGAGTTCGATCGACGCAGCCAGAACTGCCGAAATCTTGGGGAGCGGGGCGCCCATCCCTTCGAATGCAGCCTGCGTTCCAGCGATCTTGTAGGTGAAGAACTTCTGCCAGCCGTGGGCGATGAAGATGATCCCGAGGCCGACACGGGCGATGAGGAGTCCGAGGTCACGAGCAATCGACGAATTCATGAGCCAAGACTGACAGCTTTAAGTTGAAGCGTCAACTTAATCATTGTGTCACGCACCTCTCAATGCCGACTCCACCATGGCGACGATCTCACTGTCGGAGTACCCGAGCGAGCGGACGTTATGCGCGAACGCGGTCGCCGCCTGTTCTGCCTGCGCCTGCACCGGATCAGTCCCCGAAGCGATGAATGTCCCTTGCTTGCCTCGCGTCTCGATGACGCCCTGATCGCTGAGCGCGCGATAAGCCTTCGCGACGGTATTTGCCGCCAATCCCAGCTCCGACGCCAACGCACGCACCGTCGGAATCTTGGTTCCCGCGATCAACCCACCGCCGTGCACCTGCTCGATAATCTGTTGCCGCAGTTGGTCGTACGGAGCTGTGGAGGAATCGTGGTCGATCGCGATCTTCATCGTCACCCTCGTCGTATCTTCTCGGTCACAGGCCCTCGATCGCTTCGCGGATCGTATGCGGGCCGGAGGTCAGAACCAATATCTTGCCGACACTGGACGGGGCATCGATGAGCGCTTCGACCACCGCGGCGACATCGGCACGAGGCACCGAGCCTCGATCGACGGGCGGCTCGGCCAAAAGGACTTCACCGGTCGGATCGTCGTCCGTCAGAAGCCCTGGCCGAAGAATCGTCCAGTCCAGCGAAGTCCTAGTCTTGAGATCTTCCTCCGCTGCAGTCTTCGCTCGTAGATAGGCGGCAAAAACCTCGTCGGTGTTCTCTGGTATTTCGTCACCAGCACCCATGGCGCTGATCTGGATGAACCGACGCACTCCGGCTTTCTCGGCAGCATCGGCCAACAGCACCGCCGCGGCCCGGTCGACGGAGTCCTTGCGCTCGATCGAGCTACCAGGTCCGGCACCTGCGGCGAAGACCGCGACGTCGGCACCGTCGAGTACCTTCGCAACTTCCTCGACCGTGGACGATTCCAGATCGATCACCACGGGGAACGCGCCGAGTGTGCGGACGGCACCCTCGTGCGCGGAATTGCGGATCAGCGCTACCGGCCGATCACCGTGCCCTGCCAGCAAGTACGTCAGGTGCTGCGCAATCTTGCCGTGCCCACCGGCAATGACCACGCGTCGTTCGTCCACACTGCGATGTTCCGTCATCGTTTTCTCCTCACAAGTCGGTACTTCAAGTGCAGCGCGCCGGAGGTGTCCGTTGTTCCCCTGTTTGTCCCACGAGTTCGGACTCAGAGGCAGAATGACGGACATGGCATCTGCAACCATCTTCCACAATCAACGGTGCAACACTTCGCGAACTGTTCTCGGGCTCATCCGGGACGCGGGCATCGAACCCACAATTGTGAAGTACCTCGATACTCCGCCTACCCGATCCGAGCTGGAAAAACTCCTCGCCGACGCCGGCCTCGAGCCCAGCCAAGCGGTTCGCAAGCGCGAAACGCAGTACAAGGAACTCGGACTCGCCGATGCTTCCGAATCCGAAATCCTCGACGCGATGATCGAGCACCCGATTCTGATCGAACGCCCGTTCGTGGTCACGGACAAGGGCACCGTGCTCGCGCGTCCGGCAGCCAAGGTGGAAGAAATTCTCTGACAGCGTCGACGGCTTACAGCGGATCGCGGGCGATCGGGCAGGACATACACCGAGGTCCACCACGGCCGGACCCCAGTTCCGAACCCGCGATTCGCAAGACCTCGATACCCGAGGCCTCGAGTCTGGCATTCGTTTCGACGTTGCGCTCGTAAGCAACCACGACGCCAGGTTCGACGGCCAACGTGTTGTTCCCGTCGTCCCACTGCTCACGCTCGGCCGTCACCGTGTCGAGTCCGGTGTCGATCACACGAAGTTTTCCGATTCCCATGGCGTCGGCTGCCGCTTCGAGGAACGGCGTGGCCCCGCGAATACTCACCCCGTCGTCTTCCTTGCGCAAGGTGAACGCCGACAACGTGTCCTGGATGGCCGGATACATGACGACTGCGTCGGCCTCGACCATGGTGCAGACCGTGTCGAGATGCATCGACGCTCGGCGTTGTTCGATCGGAACGACCAGCACCGTATGGGCGAGATCATCGTCGAACACGCTACGCGCCAACGCTTCTGCTCCAGCGGGCGACGTCCGTTCACCGACACCGATTGCGATCACCCCTGATGCGAGAAGCAGTACGTCTCCTCCCTCGACCGGAGCCGTGTGCGACTCGTACGCGCGGCGCACGCCCTTGAATCGAGGGTGATGCGCGTACACGAGATCCGTGATCGAGGATTCGCGAGCTCGCGCCGACAACGCCAAGGACGTGATGATCACCCGCGGTCCCACCCAGAACGACGAGTCTCGCGTGAAGAGCAGATTGGGCAGAGGGTCGATCACGAAGTCACCGCCGTGATGCATCCTGCGTACCAACGAGGTCGAGTCGGCATCGATCGGCAGCTCGTCGAACGTCATTCCCGCGGTGAGGATCGACGACAACTCCTTCGGCTCCACCTTTCGCAGGTACGCAGCCAGGTGTTGCCCGAGCGCGTGCCCGATCTTGCGTGCGTCGACGGCGGCCGCGATCCCCTGGATCCGCGCAGCGCCGCTGACCTCGAGCGCTTCGGTGAGGAGATCGGACAACAGCAGGACCTCGACGCCGCGCTCACGAAGGACGGTCGCGAACTGATCGTGTTCTTCCTGCGCACGGTCCACCCACGGCAACGCGTCGAAAAGCAACTCGTCGTTGTTGCGTGGGGTCAACCGTTTCAGCTCGTCGCCAGGACGATGAAGAATGACCGATCGCAATCGGCCCACCTCGGAATCGACACCGAGGGGGACGGAGCCAGAAGCGTTCATGACTGAACACTAATCCCGTGGGCCCCACCCAGCAGGGAGGAGCAGCTGCCGTACCGGCCCGCGTAACGTCTTGTCCGACGCAGGCGAGAGGACCACCAAATGGGCAGTACGGATCAGGCGGCGCTGAGCGGCGCCGGAATCGACCGGTTCACCGGACGCTGGGTCGGCGCTGGAGCCGGACATTTCCCCACGATCGACGACTTCGAATATTCCGAGGAGATCGAGTTCGCTCCGACTCCGAAACCGTTTGTCACCTACTCGTCGCGCACTCGTGGGCTCCCCGACGGCCGACCGCTTCACATGGAATCGGGTTACCTACGCCCGACACCGGGTGGCGAGCTCGAACTGCTCGTCAGTCAACCCACCGGATTTGTCGAGATCCATCGCGGAACCGTCGACTCCGAAGGCACTCTCGCCTTGACCCGTCACACGCTCCCAGCATCGCCCGACGCCAAACCGGTCCACGACGTCCGGCGGGTCATGCGGGTCCAGGGCGACACGCTGACGTACGACTTGTGGATGGCGCACGGTGACACCCCGCTGACGCATCACCTCCACGCCACCCTTCACCGGGCCACGGACCGATAGTCGCCATGGAGATGCCTTCGTGGAAAGCCAAGGAATTGACTCCCGGTCAGCTCTCCGAGCGCAGCGGTGTCGCCGTCTCGGCCCTGCATTTCTACGAACGGGAAGGCCTCATCGTCAGTCGCCGGACCAGCGGCAACCAGCGTCGATACCAACGAGACACGCTTCGACGCGTCGCCTTCATCAGAATCTCGCAGCGCGTCGGGATTCCGTTGTCGGAAATCCGGGAAGCCCTCGGCACACTTCCTGAGGGCCGCACCCCGAACCGTGCAGATTGGGAGAGGTTGTCGACCGGATGGCGGCGCCACCTCGATCTCCGTATCGAGCAACTGGAACGTCTGCGGGACAACCTCACCGGTTGCATCGGCTGCGGGTGTCTCTCACTGGAGGGGTGCTCACTGGCCAACCCTCACGATCAACTCGCGGCCGCCGGACCCGGTGCGCGCGTGCTGGAGGTCGATTTCGGCGCCGATTCAGGCGAGAAATGACTCGACGGCATCTCGATCGCGCCCCAGCAAGTCCTCAACGGTCTTCTTCAGCAACTTCTCGATCTGACCACCGATAATCGGCATCTTCACTTCGGCCGTTCCGTCGACGGCCAGTCGCGTGCTGGACTCGGCGGCTGTGAGGTCGAGCGTCGTCTCGATTCGTATCGGCAGTCCGTGCGCGATTCCGGTGACCGACCCGGCGGCCTTCCCGTCAGACAGGGGTCCCCAGTGGTCGACCCGTGTCAGACCGAGTCGACTCGGCGCAACCTTGGCGACGAGGCTCGGGAGGGACGCGGAGTCGATTTCCTCGGACACCGATACTTGAATCGACCCGTCTGCAACGTCGATGTCCGAGGTGGCATAGAGGTCTCCGAGTCGGACTTCCCAATAACGCGGGTCCGTCAGAGTTCGATGAACGTCGTCGATGGGATATTTGAATTCGATATCGAAGTGAAAACTCTTCGGCATGACTTTGGTCCCTATTCGGCTAGATAAAAGTCCCGGCGGAGTTAACGCTCATCGCTTGAGCAATTTACTGAACTGGTCGTTCGCTTTTTGCATCACGAACTCGTATGGCGGTGCGAATTTACGCGCCCACCAGTATCCGAATCGGATGTCATTGGACGTATATACGAGATACGTGTTCTTCTCGATTCCCCGCAGAATGCACGACGCCACCTTCTCCGGCGAAACCGCACGCTTCTCGAATCGGTGCGTGAGCTTTTCGACCCGCGGGTCGCCTCTGTCGATACCCGCAATTTCCACGGTTCCCACCAATGGCGTCTTCACGCCACCCGGCACAACCAGACTGACGCCGATTCCGTGCCGCTTCAGATCGAATCGCAGCACTTCGGAGACACCGCGAAGGCCGAACTTGCTCGCGCTGTAGGCGGCATGCCACGGCAGGGCCAGGAGCCCGGCGGCCGAAGACACATTGACCAGGTGCCCACCCTTGCCGGCACGAATCATGGGCGGAACAAACGTCTCCATGACGTGGATCGGCCCCATCAGGTTGACGTCCACCATGGACTTCCAGTGCCGGTGTTCGAGGTTCTCGATAGTTCCCCACGCCGAAATGCCGGCGATATTCATGACGACATCCATCGGAGAGAATTGAGTGTGAATCTCGGTACCGAATTTCACGACCTCGTCGTAGTCCGAGATATCGAGCGCCTTCGCCATGCTGACCGTGCCGCCGGCGGCGCCGACCATCGCGACTGTCTCTTCCAATCCGAGGTTGTTGATATCGGTGAGAAACAATTCGGCGCCGGCCTCGGATGCACGGAGCGCAGTTGCGCGTCCTATTCCACTACCAGCGCCGGTGATCAGGCATTTCTTGCCGTCGAGCGACCTTACAGACATGGATGAACACTCCCCCGCACTCGTACTGTGGACATGCGGGAAAGTCTACGCACGCGCGGTGTGACCGCCCCGAAACACGCAAGACGGTCGAAGGGTTGCGGCCGCACTCTGCAAACCTTGCGTGGAGACGACCGCAGCGAGCACTACAGACGCTGCATCATCTGCTCTTGATAACCCCTGACCGTACGGTCGAGTTCTTCCGCCGCTACATCGTCCCCACGCTTGCGCGCGTCGTGGGCTCGATCCTGAATTTCACGGATCGCGCGGCGCAATTCATCATCGCTCATCGTGTGTTTCATGTCACAATTCTGCGCCTGCTCGCAGGGTTTAGCTAGCACAGATTGGAATCCGGCAAACCGTTCAAGGTTCAACTCGCAGGTGATCCGCGCGACACCGTAAACAGCGGCCCCGATTGCGGCCCTAATCCCTCAAACCTCGCTTGAACTGCAGTTTTTCAATCGAAATAGTCGCGGAAAACCAGGCTAACGCATAGCTAATATCGCCAAAACAGGTAAAAAGTTTGATATTGGGCACATTGGCCAAGTACTGGAAGGTTCGAATAGCGCAGTCGTAGCTGCGCATTTCCGCGCGGCGGAAACTCAATGTGCGCTGAGACATAGCTGAGCACTCATTGGCCGGACGAATCGAATCTCGGACACATTTGACAACTAGTCCACTAAACAGACTACGGTGAGCTACCGATCGGTTATCCGCGTGATACCGTAGGATTCACTGAACGGACAATTGCTAGCTAGAGAGGATTACGGGGCGGTTCACAATGGCTGACTTTGCAGAACGATTGAACAAACTGTTCGACAGTGTTCATCCTCCGGGGCGCAAACCCCACACAAATGCCGAGGTTGCGGCAGCGCTCATCGAAGACGGCCATCAGATCTCCAAGCCGTACATCTCGCAGCTCCGCTCGGGACAGCGCACCAACCCCTCCGACGAGACAGTCGCGGCATTCGCCCGGTTCTTCAAGGTGAAGCCCGACTACTTCTTCAACGACATCTACGCAGCCAAGATCGATCACGACCTGGAACTGCTCTCGCAGCTCCAAGGCTATGGTCTTCGCCGCCTCTCGAGCCGTGCATTCGACCTCTCGGAAGAATCGCAGAATCTACTCACCACGATGGCTGAAAAGCTCCGCGCGAGTGAAGGTTTGCCAGAGGTTCCGCCTGACGCGTCGCGCTGATGCGAGTGTGCTGAAGCTCTGCATTGACCTGAAGCACTGCATTGACCTGAAGCACTGAAATGACATGGAGTAGGTCGACTATGAACGTCGACCTACTTTTGTCGTTTCATCGAGTTCTTTCGCCAACAACAACACCCATCGGCGCGCCGACATCTTCTCCGGTGGCGCAATCCACCTGGTGTCCAACACATCCGAGGCCAAGGGATCAGCGATCCACCCAGCCAATATCCCCGCGTGTGCAGTGACCGCCCGTGGCGGTTCCTGTCCACCGACGTCGAACATCCCGGCGCCGGACTGGATGTACATCGCATCCATGATCTGAGCGATCATGTCAGATGCCCGCAGCACGGACGTACTCCCGGCACTGTCCGCGTCGACAACCTCGGGGAATCGCTTGACGAGAAGCGCGTGCATCCGCCGCAGACGGTACAGATCACGTCGCGCACGTACCCAGGTCTCGAGAAGCACCCAGGTGATGCCCAGCGCTATCAGAACACTCGACGCAGCGATGAACCACACTCCTGCGCCCGTCCAGATATCCGATTCGAGTGCGCCGGTGCCACCGATCGATTCGACCAGCATCACGACGACCACGACGAGCAGGATCGACGAACCGGTCACGATCAACGCGATTCCACGCCCCAATGGCGCCCACGCGACGTGCCGTAACCCCGTCGAAATGACAAGGGACAGTGCAACGATGATAAATATGAGCGCCGGCGCCGGGTAACCGAAGAGCACCGCGATCGCCACCAGCAACCCCACCGAGTACAGCACCGTGGCGAGACCGCGCATGGCTGGACGCGACATCACCGGCCAAGCGGACACGGCGCCTACTGCGCTGGCCGCAGACAACGCGGTCCACAAGACGATGACGATCATTGCTGCGGCATGTTGCTCCGGCGCAATGCGATCGACGATGTCCCACACCGCCGGAACCATGACCGTCGAGGACAATGCGACCGAGAAGCCTGCGAAGACCATCGACATCCGTAGAGGCGTCGCGGTGCGCGCGACAACTCGACCCAATCTCGCACCGGCTGCAACCCAGACGAGAAGGGCTACAGCCCAAAAGATCATCCGATCGCCTCGTCGTACCGCAATACCGACAGCGGTGTTCCACGGCCACTCATCGTTCGCAGACGCATGATCAACATCGACGCGAACGTCTCGGCTTCCCACTCCGCGATGTCATCCATCGGTACGGGTTCATTGCGCCGCAGAGAACGTTGACTCAGCATGTACGCGATCAAATCGTCACTGACTTCGAGCGTTGCCTCGGCAATCTCGGCACCCTCGTGACGAAAAACTATGTGCCCCAACTCATGTGCCAGAGTCCGCTCGACATTGGGCAACCCGGGGGCCAAAACGATGACGTCGTGATCGTCGTAGGCCCGGCGCTGACCGCACACTCCGGTGGCGAGCGGGGTTTCCAGATCGATCTCGATCGGGCGACCACGCTCGCGGGCGACTGTCTGCACCACTGTCAGCAGTGACACAGCCTCCGACGACGCTGCTGCGTCACATACAGCATCCACCGCAGCCAGAACGCGGCGATGTGAACGTCTGTCCGGCACGACTCACGCACCTCCCTGTGATCCGGGTGCCAGGAATTCGGCACGCGCTGCAGCCAATCGCGCCTTCTGCAGCGAAGCTCCACGGAAAGTCATAGCTCCCGCACCGGCCGCTACAACTGCCATGCCGCCCACACCACCGGCGACGGCGGCAGCATTGAGAATCGGTGGAAGCCCTTGAGTGAACGCTGTCGGGAATGCCTGCGGGTTCTCACTCGGACTCGCAATGTTCGGGGCGTTCGACGGTGCCTGGGGAGCTACGGGTGCCGGTGCGGCCAGAACCTCGGGCGCGGAAGGCGCTGCGACTGCGCCCGGTGCTGCGTTCGCCGGTCCACCAGCAGACGGTGCCGGTGCTCCGCCGGCGACCGACGGCCCTTGCGGGTCGGACGGCCCCGCCGGTGGAACTGCTACCGCCGAAGACTCCTCGGAGCTTTCCTGCGACTCGGAAGGGGACTGCGTCTCAGAGGTCTTCGACTCGGAGGGCGCTTCGCTCGAAGGACTCTCCGCCGGCGAGGTTGCATTGGTCGCCGGTGAGACGCTGCTGCTCGGACGGTGCGACACCGAAGGGTTCGCCGAGGGCTCAGTCGTCGTGGTCGCCTCAGCCGTCGTCGTCGTCGTCGTGGGCTCAGTCGTCGTCGTGGGCTCAGTCGTCGTCGTGGTGGGCTCGGTCGTCGTGGGCTCAGTCGTCGTCGTGGTGGGCTCGGTCGTCGTGGGCTCAGTCGTCGTCGTGGTGGGCTCGGTCGTC